>Ga0306924_10001984_pt1 | contig 19094 bp, 14 predicted proteins | sample sta12Can44000111_FD_203756 | JGI IMG/M metagenome (GOLD analysis project Ga0306924, IMG submission 203756) | Lab enrichment of tropical soil microbial communities from Luquillo Experimental Forest, Puerto Rico - statanox.12C.anox.44.000.111 (v2)... | ecosystem: Environmental > Terrestrial >...
CCCGCCGGCAGCGCCGCCAGCGCGGCGAGCAGTCGCTCCTCCGTCCAGCACGGGCGAAGGCTCGCGTCGCCCAGGAAGGCGTCGGCGGCGAGGACGCCGTCGCGGATGAGCGCGTCCCGCATCGCGGCATCGAGCGCGCGGAGCGGGATGCCCTCCCGCCGCGCCGCGGCGGCGAAGGCCGGCAGCGCCGCGGGCGCCGCGTGGGCGTGCTTGTGGCTGTCGTGGTGGGTGGGAGCCCGGCCGCGCAGCTCGCGGAACCGCGCGAGCTGCGCGGCTAGGAGATCCTCCACCTGGGCGCCGCCGGCGAGGGGAGGCACCAACGCGTGCAGCCCGAGGTCGAGCGACGCGGGCGCCTCCGCCAGCGCACGCTCCGCGAACGGCGTGTCGACCATCGCCGTGGCGGACACGACGATTCCGCGGGCGTGCGCCTCCAGGATACCCCGGTCGATCTCGGGGTCGTAGCCGAGGTCGTCGGCGTTGACGAGGAGCAGCGTGCGCACGGCCGCCAGTCTCGCATCCCCGCGCGTCCGATGCCGACGGGGCATCACCGAAAAAAAGAAACGGCCCGACGCGGGGTCGCCGCGCCGGGCCGCAGTGGCGGGGATCGCCTCGCTACCAGACGCCGGTCTGGAGGTACTCGTGCATGGAGCCGGCCGCCTGGCGGCCGGCCCCCATGGCGAGGATGACGGTCGCCGCGCCGAGGACGATGTCACCGCCGGCGAAGACGCCCTTCATCGACGTGCGCCCCGACGCGTCGCGGGCGACGATCTTGCCCTTCTTCGTCTCGAGCCCCGGCGTGGTCCGCGGCACGAGCGGGTTCGGGCCGTTGCCGATCGAGACCACCACCACGTCGGCCGGGTACTGGTGCTCGCTGCCGACGACCTCGACCGGCTTGCGCCGGCCGTCGGGCCCGGGCTCGCCGAGCTCCATCTTGCGGCACTCGACGGCGGTGACGCGCCCCTTCTCGTCGCCGATGTAGCGCACGGGCGTGGTGAGGAGCGTGAAGTCGATGCCCTCCTCCTCGGCGTGCTCGATCTCCTCCCCGCGCGCCGGCATCTCGTCGTGCGAGCGGCGGTAGACGAGGCGGACCTTCTCGGCCCCGAGGCGGAGCGCGGTGCGGGCCGCGTCCATGGCGACGTTGCCGCCGCCCACCACGACCACGTTCTTGCCCCGCACGACCGGCGTGTCGTTGTGCTCGGGATCGAACGCGCCCATGAGGTTCACGCGCGTCAGGTACTCGTTGGCGGAGTAGATGCCGCCCAGGTTCTCGCCCGGGAGGTCCATGAAGTACGGCAGGCCCGCGCCCGTCGCGACGAAGATGGCGTCGAACTGCTGCTGCAGGTCCTCGATGGTCGCGGTGAGGCCGACCGCGAAGTTGCAGACGATCTCGACGCCCATCTTCTCCAGGCTCGAGATCTCCTGGGCCACGATGGCCTTGGGGAGCCGGAACTCCGGGATGCCGTAGACCAGCACTCCACCCGGCTTGTGGAAGGCCTCCAACACCGTCACCTTGTGGCCGAACTTGGCGAGGTCGGCGGCGCAGGCGAGGCCAGCCGGGCCGGAGCCCACCACCGCCACCTTCTTGCCCGTCGGCGGCGCGATCTCGACCGGCTTGGCGATGCCGCCGGCGCGCTCCCAGTCGGCGAGGAACCGTTCGACGCGGCCGATGGCCACCGGGCGGTTACCCTTCGACTTGCCCGTCTTGCACAGCGACTCGCACTGCTCCTCCTGCGGGCAGACGCGGCCGCAGATGGCGGGGAGCAGGTTCGTCGACTTCAGGATGCCGAGCGCCTCGGAGAAGTTGCCCTTCTCCACCTCGTGCAGGAAGCCCGGGATGTCGATGCCGACCGGGCACCCCTGCACGCAGTCCGGCTCCTTGCAGTAGATGCAGCGGTAGGCCTCGAGCTGGGCTGCCTCCCCCTGCAGGCCGAGCGCGACCTCCTCGAAGTTCTTGCCGCGCGCGACGGGATCCTGCGCCGGCATCTCCTGGCGCGGGGTCTGGAAGCGCTTCTTCAGGTCCTTCGGGACCGGGGCGATCGTGGGCGCCATCACCGCACCTCCTTCACCAGCCGCTCCATGGCGCGGCGCTCGTCTTCCTTGTAGATGGCCTGCCGCCGCGAGAGCTCGTCGAAGTCGACCTGGTGTCCGTCGAACTCCGGGCCGTCGACGCAGACGAACTTGCTCTTGCCGCCCACCGTGACGCGGCAGCCGCCGCACATCCCGGTGCCGTCCACCATGACCGGGTTGAGCGACACCTGCGTCGGGATCCCCAGCTCGCCGGTGAGCTTCGAGACGAACTTCATCATCGGCACGGGGCCGATGGCGACGACCTCGTCGATCTTGCCGACCTCGGCCTGGATCTCCTTGATGGCGTCGGTGGCGAGGCCCTTCTTCCCATCGCTGCCGTCGTCGGTCCACACCCGGACCTCGTCGCAGGCCTTCTTCATCTCGTCGCGGAAGAAGAGGAGACCGGAGTGGCGGGCGGCGAGCACGCCGATGACGCGGTTGCCGGCGGCCTTCATCGCCTGCGCGATGGGGTGCACCGGCGCGATCCCGATGCCGCCGCCGACGCACACCACGGTGCCGATCTTCGAGACGTGCGTGGGGGCGCCGAGCGGGCCGAGCAGGTCGGCGAAGCACTCGCCCACCTTCACCTGCGCCATGCGGGCGGTGCTCGCGCCGACCTCCTGCACCACCAGCGTCACGGTGCCGGCGACCGGGTCGCCGTCGGCGATGGTGAGCGGGATGCGCTCGCTCCCCTCGCAGACGCGGACGATCACGAACTGACCGGCCTTGCGCGCGCGTGCCACCTGCGGCGCGCGCACCTTGTACAGGTTCACCTTCGGCGCGAGCTCCCGCTTCTCGAGCAGCTCGAAGGACTGCTTCAGGAATTCCATGCGGTGAGGACCTCGAGGGGACTGACGTGGGGAAAAACTCGTGCGCGCACCTTTCACGAAGCGGGCCAGCGTCCACACATGGAATCCTCGGTCGGGATGGCGTGGCAAGACGCCGCAATTCCACGGATTTGCCAGAGATGGCGCACGCCTGGCCGCCCGCCCGGCGGCGCACGCTCCGCCAGGCAAGCCTGCCGCAGCGCAAACCCTGCGTGAGACGCGTTGACGCCGGCGAGCAAGCAACACATCCTCGTGCCGACCTTCGTCACGCGGAGTCGCCCGCCCATGACGCTCGATCTCACCTGCCAGGCCTGCGACACGAGCTTCGAGCTGGAGCTCGCCGACCTCCTGGACGAGCCGAGGCTCCAGTGCCCGAACTGCGACGCGCGCGTGCCGCGCGCGATGGCCGAGGCGCTGTCGGGGGCGCTCGAGGAGCTCTTCGCCCAGCTCGCGCGGCTCCGGCCCAAGTTCCTGGTCGTCGCGGAGGTCGAGAGTGACGATCTGCCGCCGCCCTACGACCGCGAGCGCGCCGCGCGGACCGACGACGAGGACGACGAGGAGGACATCGAGCGCGAGCCTCGGGAGAGGGACGCGGACGAGTGACCGCGGCGCGGCGCCGAGCAGGTCGGCCGCGCCGTCCCCAGGTTTGCGCTGGACCTGGGGGACGCCATGCACGCCTGGTCGGGAACGCTCGTCGCTTCGCTCCTCGCTGGAGCCGCGTCCGTGACCACCGCGCCCCCAGCGACGCGCGGGGATCTGGTGGAGCTCGAGGTCGCGGGCGTGCTCCCGCTCGACCCGGAGGCGGGCACCCTGCTCGTGCTGCGCCAGAAGGGGGCGGAGACGGTGCTGCCCATCTTCATCGGGCGAAACGAGGGCGCGGTGCTCGATCAGCGGCTCAGGCGAGGGCTCCCGCGCCGGCCGGGCGCCGCCGAGCTGCTCGAGCGCACCATCGCCGCGCTCGGCGGGCGCGTCGCGCTCGTCGCCATCGAAGGAGAGCAAGCCGCCGTGCTGCGAGCCCGGGTGACGCTCGTGCAGGGGGAGCGCCGCTTCGAGCTCGACGCGCGCCCATCCGACTCGGTCACGCTGGCCGTCGGCGCGGGTGCGCCCATCTTCGCGACCCGGCAGGTGCTCTCCGAGGCCGGGCTGACTCGTGAGGACATGGCCCGCGTCCACGGGGGCCGGGCGCCGGCCAAGCAGGGCGCCTCCGCGGGGCCGAAGCTCAGCTTTTGAAGCCGCGCGCCTCCTCGCCGCCTCCGCGATGTGCCCGGCGGCGGGGGACGAGCCCCGCCCTACAGCTCCAGCCGGTCGGCGACGTCGGCGGCGACGGGCGCGCGCCAGGTCGCGCCGTCGAGCGCCTTCACGATGCCGACGATCGAGAGCACCAGCACGCCCGCTAGCCCAAGGTGGCCGATGAAGCCGAGGTAGGGGACGAGCGCGAGGCCGACGCAGCCGACCCCGAGCAGCCCGAGCGCGACGCCCTGCCGGGCGTGGAAGCGCACTAGCGGCGTGTCGCGCGCGACGAAGTACGGCACGAGCGCGAGGAGCCCCAGGTAGCAGAGGACGAGGAGGATCCGGTCCTCCGACGAGGCGCGCGGAGGCGGGGTCACCTGCGCTGGAGGCGGCGGCGCGTCGGCTGGCGGCAACGGCGGGGGCAGCTCACCGCTCACGGCACGTTACTCCTCGTTACGCGAGCGCGGCGGAGGCGTCGCGAGCGGCCGCGACTCGGGGCGGAAGTCGTACAGCGACTCCACCTTCACGTTGCGATACCGCTCGAGCTTGAGCGCCATCCTGGAGAGACTGGCGACGAACGCGGCCACGTCGAACGGCGTCCCCTTGCCCTCCTCCTTCTTCTGCCGCTTCACCTCGTTCAGGATGAGCTTCCGGACCTCCTGCGGGTGGTAGAGGAACGCGCCCGAGAAGAAAAGGCGGCCCTCGTGCGGCAGCAGCCTCGCCTCGAGGATGTCCCCCTTCTCGAGGCCGACCATCTGCCGGCGCTCGGTGACGTCGTGGAGCGCGTCGGTGAAGAGGTCGCGCAGCCGCACCTCGCCCTTCTTGATCTTCTTCACCTCGAAGACGCCGTGGATGCTCTTCGCGAGCACGCGGTAGACGGAGAGCTCGTCCGTCGTGAGCTGCGGCCCCGACTCCCGCATGAAGATCTCGATGGTGGTCTCGCTCGAGCCAGGGGGTCGGAAGTCGTAGAGGTAGTAGTCGAGCATCCCGTTCATCCGGGTCTCGAAGCTCTTGTCCTCCTCGTGCGGCTCGCCGTGGCGATCGAACCAGTCGCGGCGCGCCGCGAGCAGCTCCTCCTTGCGCTCGTCGCGGGTCGACCAGGCGAGGAGCTTCTCCTGCAGCTCCGACAGGCTGCTCATCGGCGCTGCTCCATCATCGTGGCGAACCGGGCGAACAGCTGCCGCGCGTCGTGCGGCCCCGGCGAGGACTCCGGGTGATACTGGACGCTGAACGCGGGGGCGTCGAGCACCTCGAGGCCCTCGACCGTGCCGTCGTTCAGGTTCAGATGGGTGACCCGAGCGCGCTTGCCCAGGCTCCGGTCGTCCACAGCGAACCCGTGGTTCTGGCAGGTGATGTCGACCTTCCCGGTGGCGAGGTCCTTCACGGGCTGGTTCGCGCCGCGGTGACCGAACTTGAGCTTGTAGGTGCGCCCCCCGAGCGCCAGCGCCAGGATCTGGTGCCCGAGGCAGATGCCGAACACCGGCACCTTCCCGAGCAGCGCCGCGACGTTCTCCCGCGCGCCCGGCACCGCCGCCGGGTCGCCGGGACCGTTGGTGAGGAAGACGCCGTCGGGGCGGAGCTTCAGGACCTCCTCGCCCGGGGTGAGGCTCGGGACGACGGTCACCTTGCACCCCTGCTCCACGAGCAGGCGCAGCATGGCGCGCTTGAGGCCCCAGTCGTACGCCACGACGTGGAAGCGCGGCTTCGCCTGCTCCAGCCGCTCGCCGTCCCGGTACGCGTCGGCACCCGCCTCGCTCCAGACGTACGGCTCCTTCGTGGAGATGCGCGTCGCGAGGTCCTGTCCCTCCATCCCCGGGAGCGCCCGCGCCCGCTCCACGAGCGCCTTCGCGCTCGTGCCGTCGCTCGAGAGCACGCCCATCTGCGCGCCCGCCGTCCGCAGGTGCTTCGTGAGGCGACGCGTGTCGATGCCGGAGATGGCCGGGATGCGGTGCTTCACGAGGTACGCCTCGATGCCCTCGTCCGCCCTCCACGAGCTCGGCTGCTCGGACCAGTTGCGCACGATGTAGCCGGTCGCGTGCGGGTGGGCCGACTCGGTGTCGGCCGCGTTGACGCCGTAGTTCCCCTGCTCCGGGTAGGTCATGCAGACCATCTGCCCGACGTACGACGGGTCGGTCAGGATCTCCTGGTACCCGGTCATCGAGGTGTTGAAGACCACCTCGCCCACGGCCTCGCCGGGGGACCCGAACGCGGTCCCCTCGAACACGGTTCCATCGGCGAGCGCCAGGATTGCTGCACGCTTCATCTTCCTCCTCCGGCGAGCTCGTGGACGATCCGCCCCCCCACCAGCGTGAGGGTGCAGCGTCCGACGAGCGTCGCGCCCTTCCAGGGCGAGTTCTTGCTCTTCGAATGGAACAACGCCGGGTCGCAGCGCCATTCACGCGCCGGATCGAGCACGGCCACATCGGCTGGCGCGCCGCGAGCGAGCGACCCGCCGGGCAGGCGGAAGGCCCGCGCCGGGGACGACGTCAGCGCCTCGACGAGCCGGCGCTCCGAGAGGGCGCCCTCCCGCGCCAGCGCCAGGCAGACCGCGAACGCCGTCTCGAGGCCCACGATCCCGTTCGCCGCCGCGTCGAACTCGAGGTCCTTCTCGACAGCGGAGTGCGGCGCGTGATCGGTGGCGATGCAGTCGATGGTGCCGTCGGCGAGGCCCTCCCGCACCGCGGCGCGATCGGCGGCCGAGCGCAGCGGGGGGTTCATCTTGAAGGCGGTGTCGTAGCGGGAGCGCGCCACGTCCTCGTCGACGAGCGCGAGGTGGTGCGGCGTCACCTCGGCCGTCACCGGCAGTCCGCGCCGCTTCGCCTCGCGGACCGCGCGGACGCTGCCCGCCGTCGAGAGGTGGGCGATGTGGAGCCGGCCGCCGGTCAGCTCGGCGAGGGCGAGGTCGCGGGCGACCATGACCTCCTCCGAGGCCGCCGGCACGCCCTTCAGGCCGAGCCGCGTCGCGGCGGGCCCCTCGTGCATGACGCCCTTGCCGACGAGGAGGAGGTCCTCCTCGTGCACGGTGAGCGGCAGGTCGAACGCACGGGCGTACTCCAGGGCGCGCCGCATCAGGGCGGACGACATGACCGGGCGGCCGTCGTCGGAGAGGGCCACGCAGCCCGACGCCGCGAGCTCGCCGTACTCGGCGAGCTCCTCACCCTTCTGCCCCTTGGAGATGCAGCCGACCGGGAACACCCGCGCCAGCCCGGCGGCCTCCGCCCGGGCGAGGATCAGCTGCGTCACGCTGGCGTTGTCGTTCGGCGGCGCCGTGTTCGGCATGGCGCAGACGGCGGTGAAGCCGCCCGCCACCGCCGCCCGGGCGCCGGTCGCGACGGTCTCCTTGTACTCCTGCCCCGGCTCGCGCAGGTGGACGTGGAGGTCGATGAAGCCGGGCGTGACCCACTTGCCGCGCGCGTCGACGGCGCGCACGTCGCGCGGCCGCTCGAGCCGCTCGGCCACCTCGGCCACCTTGCCGTCGCGGACGACCACGGTGCGGATCCCGTCCACGCCGCTCGCGGGATCGATGACCCGCCCGCCTTCGATGAAGATGATGTCGCTCACGGAGTCTCCCCTAGGCCGTCCACCCTGAGCGTAGCGAGCGCGCAGCGCTCGCGAAGTCGAAGGGTCATGAGCGCGCACCTCCTTCCGCCGCCTCGTGCGCGCCGCCGGCGAGGAGGTAGAGGACCGCCATCCGCACCGCCACCCCGTTCTCCACCTGATCCAGGATGACCGACCGTGCGCCGTCGGCCACCTCGGGCGAGAGCTCGACACCGCGGTTGATAGGGCCGGGGTGGAGGATGGCGCAGGAGGGCGTGAGCCACTCCGCGGCCTTCTTCTCGTTGAGCCCCCAGAACTTCGAGTACTCGCGGGTGCCCGGGATGAGCGGGTCGCCGATGCGCTCGTGCTGGATGCGCAGCATGATCACCGCGTCCGCCCCTTCCACGGCCCCCCTGAGCTGGTGGTGGACCTCGGCTCCCATGGCCTCGATCCCCTCCGGGATCATCGTGGGAGGGCCGCAGACGCGGACCTTCGCCCCGAGCTTCGTGAGCCCGTGCAGGTTCGAGCGCGCCACGCGCGAGTGCGAGACGTCGCCGACGATCGCGACGGTCTTCCCGGCCAGGGTGCCGAAGTCGGGCGCCGCCACGGCGGGCGCGCCCGCGATACCGGTGAAGTGCTCGGCGAGCGTGTAGAGATCGAGGAGGCCCTGCGTCGGGTGCTCGTGCGCCCCGTCGCCGGCCGAGACCACCGCGCACGAGACGTGGTCGGCCACGAGCTGCGGCGCGCCGCTCGAGGGGTGGCGGATGACGAGGATGTCGGGGTGCATCGCCTCGATGTTGCGGGCCGTGTCGACGAGCGTCTCGCCCTTCGTCACCGACGAGCTGGACGAGGTCCAGTTGACGGCGTCCGCGGAGAGGATCTTGGCGGCCGTCTCGAAGGAGGTCCGGGTACGGGTCGAGGCCTCGAAGAAGAGGTTCACCACCGCCTTCCCGCGCAAGGTCGGCACCTTCTTGATGGGCCGGCGCAGAACCTCCTTCATGGAGGTGGCGAGTTCCATGACGGACAGGAGGTCGTCCCGCGAGAGCGGCTCGAGGCCTGTCAGATGTCGGTGCTTACCGATCACGTGTTCCCCCTCGGCTTGACCAGTACCTCGTCCTCTTTCACCCCGCCCTCGACGAGCCGCACCTCGACCTGGTCGCGGTCGGGAACCTGCAGCTGCACCCCGACCACGTCGGCGGCGATGGGCAGCTCGCGTCCACCCCGATCGACCAGGACGGCGAGGAGCACGCGCCGCGGCCGGCCGAAGTCGACCAGCTCGTCGAGCGCCGCCCGCACCGTGCGCCCGGTGTACAGCACGTCATCCACCAGGACGATCGTCTTCCCGGTCACCGGGAACCGGATGTCGGTCGGGCCGACCACCGGCGCCACGGCCAGCTCGGAGAGGTCGTCGCGGTAGAGCGAGATGTCGAGCGTGCCCATCGGCGGCTCGGTCCCCGTGAAGGCGGCGATTTGCTTCCGGAGGCGCTGCGCGAGGTGGACGCCGCCGCGCCGGATGCCGACGACGGCCAGGTCGCCGCCCCGCTCCCGCGCGCGCTCCACCACCTCTTGCGCCATGCGCGCCAGGGCGCGCTCGATGCCGTCGGCGTTCATGACGCTGCCCTTCCTTGGCTGGCCATGGGTCTCGCGTTTCTAGCGCTACTCGATTCGTTTGAAAAGCCGCTCGACCCGCAGGCCGGCGGGCCCGCCCCAGGGTGTCCAGCCGGAGAGCCCCCAGCTCCAGAAGACCAAGGCCGCGCGCCCCTTGACGTTGGCGAGCGGCACCTGCCATCCGCCGCCCGCGCGGCTGTCGGCGGACCGGTCGCGATTGTCTCCCAGCACGAAGACGTGGCCGGGGGCGACCCGCTCGAACGGGCCTTCCCGCTCACCCAGGCGCGCGCGCCGGCACTGCGCCACGACGTGGTCCACGACCCCGCCGCGCGCCGCGGCGGCATGGGCATCCGCCAGCGCCTGCGGCATACCGCTGCGCGGCGGATCGACGCGCCCACGGGCGAGCGTCTCACGCCAGGCGGGGCAGTTCTCGGTCCACCACTTCCCGCCTCCCTCCGCCTGCTCATCGTAGGCGATGTCGGCGACGGGCTCGCGCGGCTGCGGCACGCCGTTGACGTAGACCACCTGGTCGCGCAGCTCGATCACGTCGCCGGGGAGCCCGATCACCCGCTTGATGTAGTCCTTCCCCGGCTCGCGCGGGTTCGCGAACACCACCACGTCGCCGCGCCGCGGCTCGCTCCAGCGGACGAGGAACCGGTTCATGAACGGGATGCGCACGCCGTAGGAGAGCTTCGACACGAGCAGGTGATCGCCGACCTGGACGGTGGGGACCATCGACGAGGACGGGATGCGGAACGCCTCGACCACGAACGCGCGCGCGCAGAGCGCCACGGCGAACGCCAGCAGCGCCGACTCGACCAGCTCGCGGAGGGCGCCCTTGCGCGCGACCAGGGCGAGCTGGTCGCGCCAGACGAGATCGAGGCGCGCGCTCGCCTCCGCCATGAGCTCCGCGTCCCCCGCCGACGCGGCGGCCTCCAGCGCGTCGGCGGCGGCGAGCGCCTCGGTCCGCGCGTGCTCCGGGACGCGCTTCCCCCGCCGCTCCAGGAAACGCCGCGTGGAGACGGCGAACCGCACCGCCTCGTCACGCTCGGCGACCGCCGGAGCGAGCGCCCGCGAGGGGCGGCTTAGAGGGCTGTCCAAAACGCCCGTCCCGTCGCCGTGGCGAGCGATTCGCGTCGCATCGCTTCGTTGCTCCTTCCTCACATACCCTCCGGGTATGTTCGGTCGTCGCGCCTCGCGCTGCTAGCGCCTCGCTCGCCTGGCTCGGTCCCGGGCATTTTGAACAACCCTGTCAATCCTCCACCTTCAGCACGGCGAGGAAGGCCTCCTGCGGGATCTCGACCGAGCCCACCTGCTTCATCCGCTTCTTGCCCTCCTTTTGCTTCTCGAGCAGCTTGCGCTTGCGGCTGATGTCGCCGCCGTAGCACTTGGCGAGCACGTTCTTGCGGTAGGCCTTCACCGTCTCGCGGGCGATGATCTTGGCGCCGATGGCCGCCTGGATGGCCACCTCGTACATCTGCTTGGGGATGACGTCCTTGAGCCTCGCGCACAGCTCGCGCCCCCGCTGGTAGGCGCGGTCGCGGTGGACGATGACGGAGAGCGCGTCGACCGGCTCGCCGTTGATGAGGAAGTCGAGCTTGACGAGGTCGGCCTCGTCGTACCCCTTGAGCTCGTAGTCGAGGCTGGCGTAGCCGCGCGAGACGCTCTTCAGCTTGTCGAAGAAGTCGAACACCACCTCCGCGAGCGGGATGTCGTACGTGATCTGGAGCCGCGTCGTGCCGATGTACTTGAGATCGCGCTGCACCCCGCGCCGGTCCTGGCACAGCTTGAGGATCGCGCCCACGTCGTCGGTGCGGCCGTGGATGTGGCAGGTGAGGATGGGCTCCTCGAGCTTCGCGATCTTCTGGACGGGCGGCAGCTTGGCCGGGCTGTCGATCTCCTCGACCTCGCCCTGCGTGTCGGTCACGCGGTAGACGACCGACGGGGCGGTGGTGATGAGGGCGAGCTCGTACTCGCGCTCGAGCCGCTCCTGCACGATCTCCATGTGCAGGAGGCCCAGGTACCCGCAGCGGAAGCCGAAGCCGAGCGCCTGCGAGGTCTCCGGCTCGAAGGTGAAGGCGGAGTCGTTGAGGCGGAGCTTCGTGAGCGCGTCCCGCAGGCTGTCGTAGTCGGCCGCGTCGACCGGGAAGACGCCCGAGAACACCATCGGCTTCACGACCTTGAAGCCCGGGAACGGCTCGGTGGTCGGGCGCGCCACCTCGCTGATGGTGTCGCCCACCTTCGCGTCGTGAACGTCCTTCACGTTCGCTACGACGATGCCCACCTCGCCCGCGATGAGCCGCGCCACCGGGCGGGAGAACGGCGCGAACACCCCAAGCTCCTGGACCTCGAACTCCTTCTTGTTCGACCAGAGCTGGATCTTCTGCTTCGGGGCGAGCGTCCCCTCGAAGATCCGGACCAGCATCACGACGCCGCGGTACGAGTCGTACCAGGAATCGAAGATGATGGCCTTCAGCGGCGCCTGCGGATCGCCCTCGGGCGGCGGCACCTTCTTCACGACCTGCTCGAGGATCTCCTCGATCCCGATGCCCTCCTTGGCCGAGGTGGGCACGGCGTCCTTGGCGTCGAGGCCGATCACCTCCTCGATCTCGCGCCGCACCCCCTCCACGTCCGCGGACGGAAGGTCGATCTTGTTGATGACGGGGATGATCTCGAGATCGTGGTCGAGGGCCTGATAGACGTTGGCGAGCGTCTGCGCCTCGACGCCCTGGCTGGCGTCCACCACCAGGATGGCGCCCTCGCAGGCGGCGAGCGATCGCGACACCTCGTAGGCGAAGTCGACGTGCCCGGGCGTGTCGATGAGGTTGAGCTCGTACTCCTCGCCGTCGCGCGCCCGGTACGTCATCCGGACGGTCTGCGCCTTGATCGTGATCCCGCGCTCGCGCTCCAGCTCCATGTTGTCGAGGAACTGGGCCTGCGCCTCGCGGGCACTGACGGTCCCGGTCTTCTCGAGCAGGCGGTCGGCGAGGGTCGACTTGCCGTGATCGATGTGCGCGATGATCGAGAAGTTGCGGATGTGCTGGGTCTCGGCGGGCATCGGAGGAGGGGCTTTTAACACGCCCGGCCGGTGCGTGCGCGAGGGAGGAGGGACCAACCGATGCTCCACGCCACCGGTCAGGTACCCAGGCGCCCTACATCGAAGCGCGGCCGATTCGCCGGAGGGACCAGCGATCGCCAGGCGAGCGAGCGCGCGGCTCCACTCGCCACGGACGCAAGCGGCCGCGGGTGCGGAACCCTAGAGCCGCGGGGGACGCCCACGCGTCCCCCGCGGTAGGAATTAGCTGCAGCCCGTGGTGGAGCCGCAGTTGAGGCACTTGTAGCAGGCGCCGTTGCGGACCGTGATGCTGCCGCAGGTCGGGCACGGCGGCGCGTCCTGCTGCTGGACCACCGTCTCGCCCGGCGCCGGCGGCCGCGCCACCGGCGGGAGCGCCACCACCGTCGCGCTGGCCGAGAGGCGCGGCGCCTGCGGCGCGGCTCCGGGGGCGAGGTCCTTCCTCGCTTCCTCGACCTGCTGCGCGTCCTCGCTGGGGAGGAACTTCAGCGACAGCCACCGGAAGATGTAGTCCGTGATCGACTTCGCGATCGGGATGTCGGGGTTGCCGGTGAAGCCCGACGGCTCGAACCGCGTGTGGCTGAACTTGTCGCACAGCACCTGGAGCGGAACGCCGTACTGCAGCGCCATCGAGATGGAGGTGGCGAACCCGTCCATGAGGCCCGACACGACCGAGCCCTCCTTCGCCATGGTGACGAAGAGCTCGCCGGGCGACCCGTCGGCGTACATGCCGACGGTCATGTAGCCCTCGTGTCCGCCGATCGAGAACTTGTGCGTGATCGAGCGGCGCTCGTCGGGGAGGCGCCGGCGGGCGAGCCGCTCCGGCGCGGCCGGGGCCGCCACCTCCTCCTTCTTCTCCTTGGCGGTGTTGAGCGGCTGGCTGCGCTTGCAGCCGTCGCGGTAGATGGCGACCGCCTTGAGCCCGAGCCGCCACGACTCGAGGTAGGCCTGCTCGATGTCCGCCGGGTTGGCGGAGCTCGGCATGTTGACCGTCTTCGAGATGGCGCCGGAGAGGAAGGGCTGCACGGCGCCCATCATCCGGATGTGCCCCATGTAGTGGATGGAGCGCGCGCCGTTCGCGGGCTTGAAGGCGCAGTCGAACACCGGGAGGTGCTCGGCCTTGAGCCCGGTGGCACCCTCGATCGTCTCCGCCTGGTCGATGAAGCCGAGGACGGAGTGGATGGTCTCCGGCGCGTAGCCGAGCTTCTGCAGCGCCAGCGGGACCGTGTTGTTCACGATCTTGAGCACGCCGCCACCGACCAGCTTCTTGTACTTGACGAGCGCGATGTCGGGCTCGATCCCGGTCGTGTCGCAGTCCATCATGAAGCCGATGGTGCCGGTGGGCGCGAGCACGGTGACCTGCGCGTTGCGCACGCCGTGCTCGGCCCCGAGGCGCTGCGCGTCGGACCACGCGCCGCGAGCGGCGTCGATCAGCTCCGCCGGGGCGAGCCTCCCGTCGATGTGCTCCACCGCCGCCGCGTGCTTCGCGAGCACGGCCAGGCACGGCTGACGGTTCTTCTCGAACCCGGCGAACGGACCCTTGTGGCTGGCGATGCGTGCGCTCATCGCGTACGCCTCGCCCGTCATGAGGGCCGTGATGGCGGCGGCGGTGGCCCGGCCCGCGTCGGAGTCGTACGGGAGGCCGCTCGCCATGAGCAGCGCGCCAAGGTTGGCGTAGCCGAGCCCGAGCGGCCGGTAGGCCTCGCTGTTCTTGCCGATGGCGTCGGTGGGGTAGCGCGCGTTCGAGACCAGGATCTCCTGGGCCAGGATGGTGAGGTCGACCGCGCGCTTGAAGCTCTCCGCGTCGAACCCACCGTCGATGGACCTGAAATGCATCAGGTTGAGCGACGCCAGGTTGCACGCGGAGTCGTCGAGGAACATGTACTCCGAGCACGGGTTCGAGGCGTTGATGCGATCCGTGTTCGGGCAGGTGTGCCAGGCGTTCACGGTGCTGTCGAACTGGATACCGGGGTCACCGCACAGCCAGGCCGCCTCGGTGATCTTCTTCATGAGCTGGCGCGCCTGGATCGTCTCCACCACGCCGCCGTCGACCCGGGCGGTGAGCGCCCAGGCGCCGTCCGACTGGACCGCGCGCATGAAGGCGTCCGTGACGCGCACCGAGTGGTTCGCGTTCTGGAAGAACACCGAGTCGTACGCGCCGCCACGCACGTTGAAGCCGCCGTCGTAGCCGGCCTCGATGAGCGCCCACGCCTTCCGCTCCTCGCCCGCCTTGCACTCGACGAACTCCTCGATGTCGGGGTGGTCGGCGTCGAGGATGACCATCTTGGCGGCGCGCCGCGTCTTGCCGCCCGACTTGATGACGCCGGCGAAGGCGTCGAAGCCGCGCATGAAGCTCACGGGGCCGGACGCCTCGCCGCCGCCGGAGAGCTTCTCCTTGGAGGAGCGGATCTTGGAGAGGTTCGACCCGGCGCCCGACCCGTACTTGAAGAGCATGCCCTCGGTGTGGGCGAGCCTCAGGATCGAGTCCATCGAGTCCGAGACGGCGTTGATGAAGCACGCGCTGCACTGCGGGTGGTCCTCGACCCCCACGTTGAACCAGACCGGTGAGTTGAACGACATCTTCTGCCGGTACAGGAGGTGTCCCAGCTCGGCCTCGAACGAGACCGCGTCCTCCTCGGAGGCGAAGTAACCGTCCTGGCGCCCCCACCGGCCGATGGCGCGGACGACGCGGCTGACCAGCTGGCGAACCGAGCGCTCCCGCTCGGGCGAGCCGAGCGCGCCCCGGAAGTACTTCGAGGCCACCACCTGCGTCGCGAGCGCCGACCAGCTCTTCGGCACCTCGACGTCCCGCTGCTCGAAGATGACCTGGCCGCCCTCGCCGTTGATGGCGGCGGTCCTGAGCTCCCAGGCGATCTCCTCGGCTGGGTCGACGCCCGGGGTGGAGAAGTAGCGCGGCACCGCCACGCCCTTCTTCGCCGTCTTCCGCTTCGCGTTGCGCCGCTGCCCGACGACCTCGCGCTCCATCATCTCGCTCTCCCTCCGGCCCGGGTTCCTGGCCCGGCCCACCGCTGCATGAACGCGAGCGCCCCTCGGGCGCCCCCTCGGCAAAAAGATCCCCGGCCGGCTCGCGTGCGTGGCCGGAGAATCGCTCCTCGAAGTTCTCGGAAAGACTCAGGAACTGATGCCCGGGAGCCGTCGGCTCCCGGGAACCCTCCACGCCCGCGCCTTGCTCGTGGGCGTGACCTTGCCACGGCGGTCCGACAACGCTCGCCTGGGCGCGAGCGACCGAGCGTGATCTCCGTTCCTTGCGCCGCAGTTCCTAGCCGCCACCGACATCGCCCCACCCCTTCCCGCCCGTACCGCTCCCCGCACCCGACACCGTCCGGATCCCGCCCCCGCCGCGCACGACCTGAGTACCTGGAACCTTACGCACGGCGGCCGCAAGGGTCAAGCGGTGCACCACAACATATTGTGTTGCAAGATATTGTCACACACAACAGGCTGCATTTTCGCGGGGTTGCAGCCGAAGGCCCTGTTGGGTTCAGTTTTCGACGACGATCTTGCCGTCGCCCATCGCCATCGCCGAGCAGTGGAACTTCTCGATCCCCTTCTGCTTCGGGGTGATGGTGAGGCTCACCGGCTTGCCGAGCGGGAGCTCGAGGTTCTTCACGTTCTCCGCCGGGATGTCGATGGCGGTGATGCAGGTGCGGTCGGTGAGGCGCGTGAAGACGAGCGTCGTCGGCTCGCCCTTCTTGACCGAGACCCGCTGCGGCTCGAAGCCGTGATCGGTCACCTTGATCGAGAGGGTCGGCCCCGCGAAAGCTGGCGAGGCGACGAGGAGTGCGGCGGCGAGGACCAGGCGGCGCATGCGGGTGCTCCTCCGGAGCGAGAAGTGCCAGGCGTGCCGGCCCCGGCGAGCGGCCATCATAGTGGCTCGCCTCCGCGGAGGGCGAGGCGGGCGGGCATTCGAGCGAGTCAATGGAAGTCTCGCGCCTGCGGAGCGATCTCGGGGGCGATGGGGAGCTGCGATACCGATCGGACGCGCACGTTCACCACCTGGCCGTTCCTCTCCACCCTGCCCTGCACGACGAGGAACGCCGCGCCGCGCACGAGGGGCCGGAACCGCTCGTACACGTCCGGCATGAGGACGAGGTTGGCGATCCCGGTCTCGTCCTCCAGGCTCACGAAGACGAGTCCCGAGGCGGTGGCGGGCCGCTGGCGCACGATGACGAGACCGGCCACCTCGACCGCCGCGCGATCGCGCAGGCCGACGAGCTCGCGGGCGGTCCGCACCCGGCGAGCGGCGAGGCGCGGCCGGAGCATCGCCATCGGGTGCGCGCGCTCGGAGAGGCCGAGCGCCGCGTAATCGGCGGCCACCTCCTCCGACGCGGTCGAGGGCGGCAGCGCGGCGGGTGGCTCCTCGACCGGCGCGCCGGCGAGGAGATCGCCGTCGCGCGCGGCCGGTCCCACCGCGAGGGCGGTCCACAGCGCACGCCGCCGCTGCACCTCGAGGCCGCGCAAGGCGCCGGCCTGGGCGAGCCGCTCGAGCCACGCGGGCGAGAGCCCTCCACGGCGGGTGAGGTCGGACATCGAGTCGAAGGCGCGCGCGCGCCGCGCGGCGACGACGCCCTCGCCCACGGCCCGCGGCAGTCCGCGCACGGTCTGCAGCCCGAGTCGCAACGCCGGGCGCTCCCCCTCCCGCGCCGGCGCACCCACCTCCGGCCCCTCGAGTGTGCACTCCCAGTCCGAGCTCATCACGTCCACCCCCCGCACCTCCAACCCGGCCCGCTTGGCGTCCTCGACGATCGTGTGCGGCGCGTAGAAGCCCATGGGCTGGCTGTCGAGCAGCGCGCAGGCGAACGCGGCCGGGTGGTAACGCTTCAGCCACGCCGAGGCGTAGACGAGGAGCGCGAAGGAGGCGGCGTGCGACTCGGGGAAGCCGTAGCCCGCGAACCCGAGCAGCTGTTGGTAGATCGCCTCCGCGTCGGCCTGTGGGATGTGCCGCTCGGCCATCCCGGCCACGAGGCGCGACCTCATCGCCTCCATCCGCTCGTGCGACCGCTTGTGGGTCATGACCCGGCGCAGCTCGTCCGCCTCTCCCGGCGTGAAGCCCGCCGCCACGACCGCGAGCCGCATCGCCTGCTCCTGGAAGAGCGGTACGCCGAGCGTCTTCGCCAGCACGGGCTCGAGCGGCGGGTACGGGTAGCGCACCGGCTCGAGCCCGTCGCGGCGGCGCAGGAAGGGGTGGACCATGCCTCCCTGGATCGGCCCGGGGCGGATGATGGCGACCGAGATGACGAGATCGTAGAAGCAGCGCGGCCTGAGCCGTGGCAGGAGCGACATCTGCGCCCGAGACTCGATCTGGAACACGCCGATCGTGTCGGCGCGCGCCACCATCTCGTAGACGGCCGGGTCCTCGGCGGGGATTTCGGCAAGGGTCTCGGGCCAGGGAGAGGCTGTGGGTAGCGCCGGCGAGGGGCGGTGCTCGGCGAGGAGCTTCAGGCAGCGCGAGAGCGCCGTCAGCATCCCCAGCCCGAGCAGGTCGACCTTGAGCAGCCCCAGCTCGGCGATGTCGTCCTTGTCCCACTGGACGATGGTCCGCTCCGGCATGGCGGCCGGCTCGATGGGCGCGGTCTCGCAGAGCGGCCGCCGCGTGATGACGAACCCGCCCACGTGAATCGAGAGGTGGCGCGGGAAGCGCTGCAGCTCGCGGGCGAGCAGCAGGGTCTGGCGCACCGCGGGGGAACCCTTCACGTCCAGGCCGGCCTGGGCGAGCAGCTCGGGGGTGACCTGGGACAGGTCCTCGTAGGTGCCGAGGAGCTTCGAGAGCCGGTCGACCTGCCCGAGCGAGAGCCCGAGCGCCTTCCCCACGTCGCGCAGCGCCGACTTCCCGCGGTAGCTGATGACCTCGCAGACCATCCCGGCGTGGTCGCGGCCGTAGCGCCGGTACACGTACTGCAGCACCTCCTCGCGCCGCTCGTGCTCGAAGTCGACGTCGATGTCCGGAGGCTCGCCGCGCTCGATCGAGATGAAGCGCTCGAACAGGAGCCCCATCCGCACCGGGTCGATGGAGGTGATCCCGAGGCAGAAGCAGAGGATGGAGTTGGCCGCGCTCCCTCGCCCCTGGCACAGGATGCCCCGCTCGCGCGCGAAGCGGACGATGTCCCAGACGGTGAGGAAGTAGCTCGCGTACCCGAGCTGCTCCACGAGCTCCAGCTCCTTCGCGATCTGCCGCCGGACGTCCTCGGGCGGCTCCCCCTTCCAGCGCCAGCGCGCTCCGTCCTCGACGAGCGCGCGGAGGAGCGGCATGCCGGTGACGGCGCCGGCTGGCGCGTCTCCCGATGTGACCGCCGAGCAGCCCCCTCTCCCTGCCGGCGGCGGCGCCTTCGGCGCTTTCGCCTGACGCGAGCGGCCGCCGGCTTCGCCGACTTCTTCGTGGGGGCTACGCCCCCACCCCCCCGCCGGTGGGGGAGAGGGTCGTTCAACCTGTTCCGGCCGTGTCGCCCCCATCGCGCTCGGCATCGCCTCCTCCGGCCGCGCCAGCACCGGCGGCAGCGGGTGCTCGCCGCGGATCTCGTCGAGGCGGAAGCGGCAGCCCTCGGCGATGGCGGCGGCGGCCTCGAGGCCCTCGGGGAAGTCGGGCCAGAGCTGCGTCATCTCCTCCGGACCCTTGAGCGTCCGCTCGGCGTTCGGAAAGAGCCGCCGACCGGCCCGGTCGACCGTCGTTCCGAGGCGGATGCAGGTGAGCACGTCCTGCAACGGCTGCCGCCGCCGGTCGTGGGTGTGGGCGT
>Ga0306924_10001985_pt1 | contig 19091 bp, 16 predicted proteins | sample sta12Can44000111_FD_203756 | JGI IMG/M metagenome (GOLD analysis project Ga0306924, IMG submission 203756) | Lab enrichment of tropical soil microbial communities from Luquillo Experimental Forest, Puerto Rico - statanox.12C.anox.44.000.111 (v2)... | ecosystem: Environmental > Terrestrial >...
CCGCTGATCGAGTGGCGCGCCCAGCCGAGGCGGGCGGAGACGGATGTCGATCTGGTCGACGCTCACCTCGATCCGTTCGATCAGGGCAGTGAGGACAGTACGCTTGCGGGCCACGGGCAACTCGGGCCAGCGCTTGCCGATGTCTGCGGCGCGCGCGACAAGCCGCTGCTGCATCGATGGGTCCGGGAGCCGTGCCGAAGGCGATTTGTAGATGCTGCCGGGATCGAGAAGCCATTGGCGCACTCGGCTCGTCACGAGTTGTTCGATCTCCCCGGCTGGCACGCGCAGTGCCGCGAACCCCTCCGTCTGATCTTTGGTGATCAGCGGGCGGGAGACATAGTAGCAATAGCGCGTCCCCTTTTTGACTGCGTAGCTCGGCGTCATCCGGTTCCCGTCGCCATCAAACAGCATGCCGGCGAGCAGGCTCGGCTGCCGAGTTTTTCCGCCCGAGTTCCGCTCGGCGGCGTTGCTAGCAAGCTGTGCCTGAACCGCGTCCCAGAGCGGCTGATCGATGATCGGCGTGTGCTCGCCGACGTAGGATTGTTCCCTGTGGACGATCTCGCCGCGATAGATCCGGTTCTGCAGCATCAGATAGAGCGCGCCGCGGGCGAATGGCTTGCCGCCTCGCAGGCGACCCGAGGCGCTGGTCCGCAATTTGCCCTGGATGCTCCGGGCCTCCAGCTCGTCCTTCAACAACCGGACCGACCCGATTTCGGCATAGCGGCGAAAAATGAAGCGCACGATTTCCGCCTCGCTGTCGACGATGACGAGCTTGCGGTCCTGTGCCCGATACCCGAGCGGCGGCACGCCGCCCATCCACATCCCCTTCCGTTTCGAGGCGGCGATCTTATCGCGGATCCGCTCGCCGATGACCTCGCGCTCGAACTGCGCAAAGGACAACAGCACGTTGAGGGTCAAGCGCCCCATCGAGGTCGTCGTGTTGAACTGCTGCGTCACCGAAACAAAGGACGCGCCCTTGGCGTCGAGGATCTCGACGATCTTGGCAAAATCGGCGAGTGAGCGGGTCAGCCGGTCGATCTTGTAGACGACGACGGTATCGACCCGCCCCGCTGTGAGGTCAGCGAGCAGCTGCTGCAGAGCCGGCCGATCCATCGTCGCGCCGGAAAACCCGCCATCATCATAAGCCGCGCGCAGGCACACCCAGCCTTCATGCCGCTGACTGTTGATGAAGGCCTCACAGGCTTCGCGCTGCGCCTGCAGCGAATTGAACTCCTGCTCGAGCCCCTCCTCGGACGACTTGCGGGTGTAGATCGCACAGCGGACGGTTCCGTGCCGCCGCGTTGTGGTTACTGGTTTCTTCATTGGCGGTCTCGGGGACTAGGAGGCACGCGCCCGCTTGCTCACGCCAAAGAACCGGGGACCCGACCAATGCGCTCCGGTGATCTGCCCGGCAATCACCGTCAGCGACCGATAGCGCTGTCCCTCGTATTCGAACCCGTCCTCACGCACGAGGACGGTATGGGTGCGTCCGCGCCACTGCCGCACCAAGGTCGCGCCGGTCTTCAGCACTACGTTGGGATCGAAAGAACGAGCGCCTTTCTCGAATTCTCCTGCCAGAATCTGCAGGCGGCGCTGCAACGCGCGGCCCGGGCCGCCATGGGCGCGCTGTTGCAGCTCATCAGCCAGCCCCCGGATCATCAGATCGCGACTGAGGCCCAGCGGCGGTCCAGTGTGATGCAATGTCCGCCAGGCGCGCCGCAGCTCCTGTGTCGACCGATCCACCAATCCGGCAATTTCGCCATCAAGCGCGGCCAGATCCGGGTGTCACAGTCGGTCCTTCCGGCCACCGTTTGGACCGAGACCGGAGGACGGCTCGCCAGAGTGCTGGCGAGCCGAAGCATCGTGGACAGGGGGTTTCACAGGCTCGCCGGCTTGGCGATGCGGTAGACCCGGCCACGCTCCTCTTTGGCCGAGGCGAGAGTGAGCCCGAGCTTTTTCTTCAAGCTTCCCGAGAAGACGCCGCGAACGGTATGACGCTGCCAGCCGGTCACGCTCGCCACCTCGTCGACCGTTGTCCCCTCGGGCTGACGCAGCATGGCTATCACCACATCCTGCTTCGAGGGGCGCTTCGGGTCGGGTTGCGGCTCCGGGTCCGGCAACCTTTCGATTGCCGACCACAGCTGATCGATCAGCGCATTGCGGTCGCCAACCTTCCTCCGCTTTGGGACGCCAGGCAGAGCGTTCCACAGCGCCAGCAAGCGCTTGGCGCTGAGCGGGGCCGCGTGCAGGTCCGCATTCGATGCAACGGCAACCTCGCCGTCATTGACTGTCGCCGGCGCCTTGCGGCACAGCGTGATTCCGTCATTGCCGATGATGTAGACGCGCATGGGTGGGTCTCCTGTTGGCGCCGGCGCAGTGCCGACGGTGACCCACTCACGCTCTCGTCGCGCCGCAAGGCCACTCCTTTCCGGATAATCTTGTGGCGTTGTTTGGCCGGATCCGAGCATTGAATTACTCGGCCGAAACCGCGCGATCCGCGATAGGTGAATATTCGGTATCAGCCCGGTAGAGCTCCGCTGAAAGGGCCTCGGCGGTGTCTGTGCTTTCGCTGCTGCACGCTATCACACGAGGGAGGCATCGCCGTGCTATGCAGTCTGCACCAAATTGATCCGGTACCGGTTTCGCCGGTCTCTGCCAGCCCTGCGAGACCTATGAGCCGACCGAGGGAGAACAGTAGTCCGATCGGTGCCGTCTGCAAATGTGGGTCTTGGCCGATGCGTGTCTGCGAATGGAGCGAACGGATCTCTCCGCGTCGGCGGGACGGAGTAACGAGCAGCAACCGGCCCTTGTTGGGCACAGGCGGACATCGAAGCAAACCAGACCGACGGTATCAAACACGACTTCACGGGTTAGAACCGACCGCACTCTGGGAGGTGTCCTTCCCGACGACAGATTGTTGATCCAATCAATTACGGCATTCTGCTGTTGCACTGTGTGCATCGTAGTGATAGACGCCAAAAAGATTGATCAATCCTGGTCAACCTATACTCTGTCCTGAAGGTAAAGAATGTCGACATTGGATGAGATCACCAGAGAGAAGCAGCGGGTCAGCGAGGCGCTCGCGCGCGTCGATGCGCAGCGCGAGAAGCTCACTGGCCAGATCGGCGAACTGGCGGCGACCGAGCGTGTGCTCGCGCGCTACAGCAAGGGCACGCCGGCAAAAAGGACGTCCTCCGCCAAGACGCCGACCATGGCAACTAAGGCGGCCGATGCAGCGCCGCCACGCGGGCGCCGTCGCACTGCGACCGCAAAACCAGCTGGCGGCAAGCGCACCTCGCCGACCCTCGGCGATCAGGTGCTTGCCTTGGCAACCGGCAAGACGCAGCAGGAAATCGCCGCTGCATGCAAGGGGGCTCGCCCGAACCATGTCGGCGTCGTCATTGCCCGGCACAAGCGGGCTGGCCGCATTGAGGAGCGCGACGGGAAGCTCTACGCCACGCAGTCGACGGAGACGGTGCAGCGCGCCGTGGTCTGACACCGGAATAAATAAGAGCGCTGGCTCGACTCCGAGCGGCAGTAGAATCGCTCCGTCAATTCGCTCATTCGCCAATGGCGTTCGGGCACACGGGCACACCTGAGAACCGGGAGGTGGATCGGGCTATTCCGGCCTGATAACAGCTGGCAGGGAGGGCAGGGTCGAACGCCTGAAGGCGCATCGCCGCGAGGTCATCGATCCCAAGATTGCCGAGCATCACGGTCGGATTCTGAAAGCCTCCGACGACGGTATGCTCGTCGGGTTCCCCGGACCGGTCGAGGCTGTGTGCTGTGCTGTAGAGATGCAGCAGACCATGATCGAGCGCAACGCTAAGACAGTTGCAGACAATCGCATTGGGTTCCGCATCTCGGTCAGTCTCGGCAATCTCGCCGAGGATGAAGCCATCACGATCAGTGCGCGGTTGCGGGCACTGGCCGAACCGGGGGGCGTTTGCATCTCGCGCGCCGTCCGCGAGCTTGTCCACGATAAGCTCCCGTACACGTTTGAGGATATCGGAGAGCACAGCGTCGAGAACTTGGCCGTGCCCGTGCGGGCCTACGCGATGAGCGCGGATACGGTGACATCGGCGCCGAGCGTCATCGCGAAACCACCTCCCGCTCGGGGACAGCGTTGGATCAGCCCGCGAAGTGTCGTCATCGCGGCCGGCATGGCCGTAACGGTTGGCATCTGGACCGCTGCCTGGTGGTCGTGGCTCGGCGAAAATTCGGCGACCGGGCCGATCCAAGTACCAGTAGCGGCAAACCCACAAGCAGTCGCGGGAACGGAAAGGCCGCGGAACAACCGGCAACCCCGGGCTAGGCCCACAAATGGGTCCGCCCCCCGCGTGGCCAGGCTTCCGCTCATTGCGGGTGTCGCGCAAGCTGCACGAAAGCAGCAATGTCACCTCGCTCGTCCTGGAGCCGGCCGATGGTGAGCCGCTGTCGGCTGCCCTGGCGGGGCAGTTTATCGTGGTGCGGCTCAGGCCACGGCCCGATGAGAGCGCTCTCCTCCGCAGCTATTCGCTGTCGGGCGCGCCGAGCGAGGATCGCTATCGCATCAGCGTCAAGCGCGAGCCGCAAGGTGCGGCCGGGGCTTACATCGATGCGCGGGTTCAAGCCGGCGATGTTCTCGAGGTGAGCGCCCCGCGCGGCAGCTTTACGCTGCGCCAGGGCGAGCGTCCCGTGGTCCTTGTCAGCGCCGGTATCGGCGCGACCCCGGTCCTGGCTATGCTGCACGCACTGGCCGCCGAGCAAGCTCGGAGAGCGATTTGGTGGATTCACGGTGCCCGCAACAGCAGCGAGCATCCCTTTGCGGCGGAGGCGCGCGAGCTCCTCAAGACCTTGAATACCTTGATTAGTGTGATCGCGCCGGAGCAGTCCGGGGAGTTCCTGCCGGTGGCCGTCCAGACTGCGGAAGGCCTCTCCAACTCCAATGTCACGATCGAGATCTCGGTTATTGATCTTTGCGGATTTTAATGGGGCGGAGGTATCCCTTAGGATATAGGGCACAACCACCGTCTCAAGGAGATTTTGCCATGCTTTCCCACCGCACCGTCCTTATGGGAGCCCTCGCAGCTTCGGCTGCGTGACGAGCTGCTGAGCTCGGGCTTGGCAGTGGACCACACGTAATTATAACTTGGAAAAACACGCCAGAAGCCGTGGAATGGCGGACCAAAGTCGCGGCTGCCACCCCGCCTGCTGACCCCTTAACGTACGATTTTTAACAAATCGTGGGGTGACCCCAACGTCGGCGGCGAGATGGATTTGGTGATCAAGTTGGTTGACGTGGTCAGGCTGGCGCCACGGTCGGCGAAGCAGGTTTACCGGTTGCGGTGCGCCGGGCAGGAGTTTAGAGAGGATCGCCTTGCGCAACCATCGGGGCACCATAAGGACGCGTTCGATCAGAAACCGCGGGCCACTGTCTTCCAGTAGCTATGAAAGGCGAATTGCGAAGCTACAAGATCAGCTTGAACAAGCGCAACAAACAATTCTTCAGCTTAAGCAGCAGCTTTTGCAAGCAAAAGGTAAAAATCTCTATCTCTATAAAAGGGTGAAGTTGACCAATAACCAGCGGGCGATTGTTGATATGATTTTGACGACGAATGGAATTTGTACTAGCGAAAGTTTATATGCCGCGCTTTACCGCTCTAGGGAAGGTTACATGCCTGATCCGCATGTTATCCGTGAAATGCTTCGTGTTATTAGGAAGCAATTAAAACCTTATGGAATAGATATTGAGAACGTGCGTGGCACAGGATATACTATGACGAGTGAAAGTAAATCTAAACTGAGCAGATTAATTCTAAAATCTTGACGGCGGCGAATTGTTTCCGGCCGGTCACCCCATCGCGATACGTTCTGATTTTTGGACGGACGCCAAAGGTCAACTTCCTGCTGCAAGGAACCGCGCCGGGGCTTCCGGTGCAAATCGCGCAAGGACAGGCCAATCCGCCGAATTAGCAGATCACCCCCGGATCACCCGAGGTACCAGCTCGGAAGCCGCTAATTCGTCTCCCCGCGGCTTGCCATCCCCATTCCTAACCTCAAGGGACCTCGATGGGCAAATTCGCAACCCTTTCGATGCAGTATAATACCGTTACATATTTTTACAAAATCGCTCGACGGAGTTTTGTCGGTATCGGATAGTCTTGCACGTCGAACGCTATCTCGATCGGTACTCGTTAAAACATCAGGTGAAATGGGAGGACAAAATGCTTCAAGCGCGCCGTACCTTTCGTGCGTTACTCAAGAAATACGTTGTATCCTCGGCGTTGGCAACAGCGTCTCTGCTGGTGATCGGGAGTGCGTCGGCCGGTCAGTCGGCGCTCCGGTTGCTCTCCTCGGTTCCGATTCCAGTCAGTGCCATGAACCCCCTGACTGGCCAACTTGGGGCTGGCACGTACTCATTTGATATCAGTTTCGTCGACCAGTCGGACGGCACCTACTACCTCGCCGATCGTTTCAACTTCGCCGTCGACGCGCTCTTTGCCGAGTCGATTGTCAAACAGATTGTGCCGAGCCCCGGCCACGCCCCGTTCGCGGGGTTCACACCGTGCGCAGTTCAACCCGCTGGGGCTAACGATTGTGCCGGCCCTAACGGCGTCGTGGCCGCTTTCCCGTTGCTCTTCGTGACCGATGCCCCGAGCCGGGTGCTGAGTTTCAACCTTCTAACCAACCCGCCCACGACGGTCAGCGAAGTCACCACGCTGGCGGGTGAACCCACGCGTGCAGATGAACTCGCCTTTGATCCGAAGGACAGGCTGATCCTCGCGATCAACAACGCCTCAGCACCGCCGTTTGGCACTTTGATCCAGGTCGACGGGGTCGGCAACCTCTCCGTCGTCACGAACATTTTTTTGGATGCGGCGCATGGCGTTGATGCGCGGAATGGCGCCGAACAACCTGTGTGGGATCCGGGCACGCAAAAATTCTATCTCTCTATTCCTCAAATCGGGCCGAACCCCACGGTGGGAGGAGTCCTACGCATCTCGATCACGGGCACGGTGGAGGCGACGTTCACGATACCGTTTTGCTCGCCGGCCGGCCTCGCCCTCGGTCCCAATGAAACTCTGCTCGTCGGCTGCAATACGATCTGGGCTACGGACGGCAGCTTATGGACCAACAATGCGGACAAGAATACTGAAACCGCGGCGCCGCAATTAGTAATCCTAAACGCGGCAACGGGCCTGATCGAAGCAAACGTGCTAGGTGCAGGCGTCGGGGACGAGGTCTGGTTTAACGCGGGCGATAATCACTATTACGCCGCGGCGTCAGGCAGCAATCTCGCCCCCAATGCCATCTTCCCGGCGCGGCCTCCGGTCGGGACAGCTACGACAGCACCCGTCAATGTTTCGCAAGGCGCCGCCACTCTCGATGTGATCGACGCGTTGAGCGAAACCCTGGACCAACGGGTGCCGACGTTTAACGTACCGGCAGACCCCGCAGGTTCACACCCCGCTGGGACCGCGCATTCGGTGGCGGCCTATTCGGGAACCAACCATGTGTTCGTCCCGATTGCCGCAAACAATGCGGTCCCCAACTGCTTGACAGGGTGCATTACCATCTACGGACGAGACGACCCGGCGGCGCCATCTAACTGAGTAGAACGGCGCATACCCCATTGTCTCAAGGCAATGGGGTGTGCACACAGGGATTGCCGATCGCCGCCGAAAACCCTGAAACAAGCCTTTACGATACTTTTACCTGGAAAAAGGGCCCCAAGCCGGGGCCCTTATTCCAGTATTTGAAGGGTTGACTAGGCCGGCTCGCGCCAATTCTCGTCGCCGGCCGCCTCGCGGAAAAACACGACATGCCGGTTGTCATGCATCCAGACGATCCAAGGGCCAAGATTGCGGTCGCCGACCGCCGTTACAGGGCGCGCTTCATCGATCCGATCAACGGGGGCAACCCAGAGATTGAGTCAGAGGCACATTTTCGAAGATCGATTCCACAAAATGAAGCTGGTCACGATTGAGTACTACAGAGGGCAAATCCTCCAGAATAGCGTTTTCAAGGTAGTCTCTTAAAAGAATTTTACCCTTTACGTCTATCAGACTCGCCATAATTGCAATGGTGGCTCGGCTCCACAGCTTTGAAGAGACGATGCATAACCACGCGCATATTCTATAATCCGCGACTGTAGGAACGGAAGAACTATGAAATTGTTTTCTTTGCCTCGGACAATCGACGATGTGACAGCCTCAACGACGCCAGTGCGAAAGACCTGGACATATGCGCGTTGCGGCTCCGATAAGCCGCCCGCTGTCGAAGCCGTTAGAAAACCATCGAAAGTGACCTGACGATGACGCGCTGTACCCTTGATTGGCGCGAATCTCTCCGGGTGCTCCGAGATTTGGTCAAGGGGCAGTGATTGTCCGAAATCAAAGGCCCCGAACGGTATTACCAAGCATGGCGAATTTTGGCGCCTCGCGCGGGCGTGTGCGCGCGCGCGAGAAAAAAGCCAGGGTTTCCGCGGCTTTCGGGGCGGTGGTCGCCGCCGGCTTATGGCGGCGCCGGTGTAAAAATGTGCGTTTTGGCCCAGTTTCCGGTCGATCTGCACGCCGGCGCCGGCGAAACCGCTCGGCCGGCGTCGCGCGAAACGGCGGTTTTTGCCTGGCGAGGTTCTTATCGATCCGGCCTCGGCCGGGGTCGGCAGCGTGGTTTTTAGCGGTTCGCTTTTGGGGGCGTCGACCGGCAGTTACCGGCGGGGTTTTTGACACCCCACCGGTGAGCCTGTGGACATTCGCGTTGCCAGCACCGGCCCGCGATTGAGCCCGACCGTGGCGGCCTGGTGCTGCTGAGCAGCGCTGTCTTGATGAATCGCGCCTCTGCATGGGCCGGGCAAGCCCGCCAGATCGTGCTCGATGGCGAAATTGCGGTGCCCGACGATCGCGGTGTCACACGCCGGGCGCCGGGCGGCTAGAGCCCGACCAGCGACCAGGCTGGCAGGGCCCCGCGTTTTGCGGGTTCTCGCGGTCGCCGGGCAAGTGCCTTAGCGCTGCGCTCACTCTCTCCGACTCGTTGATGTGAGGCTCGTTTTGGCGTCTCCGGGAGGCTTCGGCCCAGGCCACTGCACACAGGTTCGCCGTTGTCTTGGTAATATTCACGAGCGCTGCGATTTTCGGCGCCGGCGTCGCCTATTTGCGTTTAGCGGTTGCGGGCCGCCGTCATCTTCCGTCCCGCTGGTAGGCGCCGGGAACGTAGCCTGTGCAGAGCACTTCGCCAAAGCGCAGCTTATCGGTCCGCGTCCTTGTCAAGAGATTGTCACGCCGCTGTCCACTGACAGGACTTGGCCGGTGACCATGCGGGATTCGTCGCTGGCGAGGTATAGCGCGGTGCTCGCAATGTCGTCCGGCTCGATCAGGCCAAGCAGGTGCGAATCGGCAAGCCGAGTCAACGCGGCGTTGCCAGCGACCAGCTTCTTGACCCGCTCGGTCATTGTCGCCGACGGCGCAATCGCGTTGACGCGGACCTTTTGCGGCGCATAGGCGACGGCAAGCGAGCGAGTGATGGCGGCGATCCCGCCTTTGGCCGCGGTGTAGCAATCGCGGCCGGCGACCCCCATCAGCGCGACGTTCGAGCTCATGTTGATGACCGAGCCGCCGCCCGCCTTGATCAGTTCCGGGATCCCGAACCGGCAGCCGAGAAATGTGCCGTAGAGGTCGAGCTTGATCGCCCGCCAGAATTCATCGAGTGGCGCGTTGACCGCGGTGTCGTCCTGCGCGGTCGAGCCGCCGGCATTGTTGTGGAGCACGTCGAGGCGACCGAACTTGTCGACGGTAGCGCGGATCGCCGATTGCAGGCTGTCGGGGTTGGTCACGTCGGTGCGGATCGCGATCGCCTCATTGCCGGCGAGATGCGCGGTTTCCTCGCCGGCCGGGGCATCGATCTCCGCAATAGCCACTTTGGCGCCTTCGCGCGCGAACAGAATGGCAGTGGCGCGGCCGATCCCGGTGCCGGCGCCGGTGATGAAGGCGATCTTGCCTGTGAGCCGTGCCATCGATCCCTCCTCCCCGATCACTGATGCGAAAACAGCCGATCGCCGGCGATTCCGCTTACGATATCGTACCGGCCTTGCGCGTCGAGGAGACTGCCATGACACACACGCGCCCGTTCGATCCAGCTCTGTTCGGCGAAGCGGCGATCGATGCCGAAACGGCCAAACTGAATGCTCAAATGGTCGAGTTGCTGGCCGACCAGCCGGACTGATGGATCATCGGTGCCGAGGCTTTCCGTGCCGCGCGCCGGCGCGGCGAAGGCCCATTCCCGGCCCCGGTGATGTCGAGCCGGGCGCGAACTCTGGCGATCCCCGGCAAGGACGGCAACGAAATTCCCCTGCGGGTAATCGCACCAGCGCAGCCGCGCGGGATTTATCTGCATCTCCACGGCGGCGGCTGGGTGCTGGGCGGCGCGGACATGCAGGATCCGATGCTGGAGCGGATCGCCGACGATACGGGTCAGGCCATTGTCGGCGTCGAATATCGGCTGGCGCCGGAACACCCTTATCCAGCGGGCCCGGACGATTGCGAGGCTGCTGCCGCTTGGCTGGTACAGAACGGCAAGAAAGAGTTCGGCACTGACGCTCTGACGATAGGCGGCGAGTCGGCGGGTGGGGCACCTGACCGCGGTGACGATCCTGCGCATGCGGGATCGTCACGGTTACACCCGGTTCCGCGGCGCCAACATCGTGTATGGCGCCTTCGATCTCGGCATGACACCGAGCCAACGTCAGTTCGGCAACACGCGGCTGGTGCTCCGAACGATCGACATGCAGCAATTCTACAACGCGTTTCTGCCGACGATCACCGACCGGCGCGTGCCCGATATCTCCCCGCTCTACGCCGATCTGAAGGGCCTGTGCCCGGCTCTCTTTAGTGTCGGTACCAAGGACGCGCTGCTCGACGATTCCCTATTCATGCACGCGCGCTGGGCCGCTGCCGGAAACGAGGCCGAACTGGCGATCTACCCCGGTGGAGCGCACGGCTTCACGCTGTTCCCGAACGATCTGTCGAAGGCGGCGACAGCGAAGATGGATGCCTTCCTGAACCGCGTTCTCGGCTGACCGGAGTAGGATCCGCAATTAGGTCATCTCCCTGCTATCCATGCGTGATAAAGAGACCCACATCCTGGTGCGGCGCACCCGCCGCCCGAAGCCGCCCAATGGTATCGGCGCGGTGCTCGCTCTTGGCTGGCGCAGCGCCGCAGCGGCGGGGGCGCCATGCCGCCAGGCAAGCAGCCAGACAAACCCGAGAGGCCTCTGGACGAAAAAGCTACTTCGCCCGTCTATCGTCCGTTTCGCCCGGGTTGCAGTCGCTGTAGCGGTCGTGGCCCTGGCAACGTCTGCCTTTGCAGCGGATGGGATAGAAGAAGTATTGCGCGAGACCCACTGGGGAGAATCGTCGGATGAGCTTTTCCGCCAGTTTGGCACCCATGCGATCCGATTGCCTCGGGCATTGGACTTTGGCGACAGCTATGCCGATGTCGTTCTGCGCGGCCAGACCCTCGGCGTGGTGCCGATGGTGGTTTTTTTCCAAATGGACAAGGTGACGCACGGCCTTAAGCGCATCCAGCTCGAGCGGCCGCGCCACGGGGTCAACCCGCCCGCCTTCCGCGCGATAGCGGCGGCGCTGCATGCTGAATTTGGCAAGCCCGATCAGACTTGTATCATCCCCGTGCTGCCAGGTGCCGGGTACCAAGTTGCAGCCGAGGAGAGCTGGGTTCGTGACGGCGCGGCCGTTAGCGCTATTTTTCGCGACACGACTCTTCAAGCCTTCGAGGGCTGCCTTTTCGGCCCCGCCACCGGCTGGTGCGGGCTGCACGGGCAGCTATTGGTCCGGATCGGGCCGCCCGACGGCGGCGCCGATCCCTGCTCCCTGGCCAGGCATTACGGCCTGCCTACCGCCTCAGCTCCCTCCGGCACGCCCCCGTAACGAGCTTATCCGATGCCGGTTTATCCTGGCGCGGGACGCGGATGCCGGGCATGACGATTTACGCCGTGGGCTGAAAGCCCACGTCGTCATGACCCTGCGCGGTGCCTCTGGCGGTGGCCTCGGCCAGTCCTCGCCGCGGCTGCGTGTGGCGCCCCCTGAGCTCAGGTCAGGAGGAAGCCGGGTCCGTACCAGGCCGTTCGCTCGCCCGCTATGGTTTAGCCGGCGTTTCGGGGACGACGGCCGGCACGCGTTCGGGATTGATGTTGAACGCGAGAAAGGTCAATGGCTCGCTGCCGGGGTTGCCCCACTGGTGAACAAGGCCGAAGGGCTCGTAAATCAGCGACCCCGGCCCGCGGTCCTCGGTCTTGCCGTCGACCGTGTTCGCACCGATGCCCGCGACGATATAATAGAGCGCCGCGCCCGAGCGATGGTGCGGCGGGTTCGAAGGCATCCCAGGCGGAAAGGAGACCCGCGTCAGGTTGAATTCATAGCTCCCCGGTTTCAGCTCGGGCAGCGGCGCTGCTGTCCGGTAGAGCTCATTGACCGTCGCGGGGGTGGCAGCCACCGGCTGATCGAGAGCCTCCTGCGGCACCAGCAGGAAATAGAGCAGGATCGACTGCTCGCCGCTTCCGGCGGTCAAAGACGCCATCGTCTTGCCGGCGGTGATTACGCCCTCGCCGCCCGTGATGGTCTTGGGCTCGCCGGCGGAGACCTCGGTCGATCCGGACAGCTGGTAAAGGATGCCGTTCGGGCGCGCCGAGAAACTGATCTTTTGGCCCGGCGGTATCGACACGCTCACCGCCCTGAAATAGAGGGGCGTGTCGCCAAGGGAGGCCAACTTGGTCCCGGCCACCACCGTCCGCGTGATCACCGATGCCGCTGGCGGTGTTTGCGCGGAGGCAGTGACGGCGAGCCCCACCACCCCTAACAGCCCGCTGGCGATGGCGAAGCGCTGCCGAGCAGCTGCACATGAGCCCGCCGCGCGAGCCGGAGCTGGCGCTGTGGGGGACCCCTTCATGCTAATGCCGGCTTGAGCCGCTCTGGGGTCAGCGGGGCGCGGCGCAGGCGCACGCCTGACGCGTCGAAGACCGCGTTGGCTAGCGCCGCGGCGACCGGGCGGATCGAGCTCTCGCCGGCGCCGGCCGGCGGCAATTCGGGGCGGTTGATCAGCACGATGTCGACCGCTTCCGGCGCGTCGGTGATGTCGAGGATTGGGTAGGAGGTCCAGTCGGTGCTGGTGACCTTGGCGCGGTCGAAGGCGACCTCCTCCGCGAGTGCGCGGCTCGTGCCTTGGACGACATTGCCTTCGATGCAACGCCTGAGCCCGTCGGGATTGATGATCAGCCCGCAATCATGCGCGACGATGAATTTGCGGGCCCAGACCTTGCCGGTGCGACGGTCGATTTCGACCTCGGCGACGATTGCGACGACCGCACCCGAGCGCTGCGCATAGGCGATGCCGCGTCCGCTCAGTATGTCGCCGTTGCGGTCGGGCCGCGGCGACGGGCGCGGGTCCCAGTGCGCGCGCTCGGCCGCCGCCTTGACGACGGCGATGTCGCGCGGCGCCTTCAGATAGCGCAGCCGGAACACGACCGGGTCGGCGCCGATCGCGGCGGCGATCTCGTCGACAAAGGATTCGCTGGCGAACTGGATCTGCGGACCGACCGGGTCGCGCAGATGCGCGGTGCGCAGTGGCGAAGCCCGGTCGAGCAACGGCGCGATCGTCTCCCAGGCCAACCGTTTGCTGGCAAAACCGTAGGATTCAGCAGGTACGCCAAAGCCCTGCAATGACTTCAACGGCAGGCCCATCAACTGGCCGGCGAGACTGTGGCTCGGGTCGCTCTCGTTGGTGTCGATGTCGATGCGCGAGAAGCCCTTGCTCTCGAAGACATAGCCGATCACCGCGCCATCCTTGTCGAGTGCGGCGCGGGCACGATGGATCGAGGCCGGCCCTTTGGGATCCCAGCCATGCCCCTCATAGCGCATCCCCTGGACGCGCACCGGCCGCCCCACCGCCTTCGACAGCAATGCCGCATCGATCCCGGCATCGCCGGCGTCGTTGCGCCCATAGGAGCCGGGACCCGGCACCCAGATCCCGTGCACCTTGTCTTGCGGCAGGCCCAGCGCGTGGGCGACCCCGTCGCGTGCGAAATGCGGCTTCTGCGAGCCGGTCCACAAGGTCGCCCCGTCGGCCCGTGCATCGACGACGGCGCAGGCCGGACCCATGCTGGCGTGCGACTGGAACGGCCATTCGTACTCCGCTTCGACAATCCGCGCGGCACTGGTAAAAGCCGGGTCGATCTCGCCCGTCGCGACCGGCACCTCGCGTTTGACGACCGGCGCCTGGCGGATGTGATCGTAGAGTGCCGCCATTTCGGGGAAGGGCGGCGCCGTCTCGGACCAGGTGACGCGCAGCCGCTCGGCTGCCTGCACGGCGTCCCATTCGCGCTCGGCGACGATGCCGATAAAGCCCTTGTCGCGGATGACCTGGACACCAGCAATGTCACGCACCGAGCCATCGTCGACGGCGAGCGGCAAGGCTCCCGCGACCGGCGGGCGGATCATCCGGCCATGCAGCATCCCCGGCACCTTGATGTCGGTGACGTAGTCGAGCTTGCCGAACACCTTGGCCGGGACATCGAAACGGGGCGTCGATTGGCCGACGATCTTGTGGGCGTTGGGCGGCTTCGGCTTCGCCTGTCCCTCGGCGACGAGATCGTTGCCGATCTTGCCGTTCCAGGTCATTGGCAGATCGAAATAGCGGCCGCCGATCAGCTCACCGTAGCTGAGCTTGCGCGCGGGATCGCCGATGACCGCGACGACGCCGTCGGTAACTTCGAGCCGGTCGGCCGGGACGCCGAGGCGCTGCGAGGCCAACTCGGCGAGCACACGGCGCGCCTCGGCCGCGGCGTTGCGCAGCGGGATGCCGCCCTTCTGGATCCCGGTGCTGCCGCTGGCGCCGCCCTGGTTCACGGTCCAGGCGGTATCGCCCATCACAACATTGACCCGCTCGACCGGCACGTCGAGCTCCTCAGCGACGATCTGGGCGATCGCGACATCGACCCCCTGGCCCATGTCCATCTTACCGAAATAGGCGACGACATCGCCGTCCGCCTTGACGGCGAGCCAGCTGTCGAGCCGGTCGGGCGAGAGCGGCGGCTTCATGGCGCCGCCGATCTCGGCGGTGGCGACGCCGCCGGGGAGGCCGATCGAGACGACGAGTGCACCCGCGCCTTTGAAGAGACTGCGACGGTCGATCGCGAATTGTGCCATCGCCCCCTCCTTTACGCCGCCTGCGCCGCCCGCCTGACGGCGCGCAAGATGGCCATATGCGTCCCGCAGCGGCATTTGAGACCGGAAAGCCCGTCGCGGATCTGCTGCTCCGAGGGGTGGGGGGTGTCGCGCAACAACGCCGCCGCGGTCATGATCCAGCCATTGAGGCAATAGCCGCATTGCGGCACCTGCTCGACAATGAAAGCCGCCTGCAGCGGGTGAGGATGTTCGGGCGTGCCGAGCCCAGCGAGCGTCGTCACCTTGGTCCCCGCCGCCGCCGATACCGGCAGCGAGCACGACCGCGTCGGCGCGCCGTCGACATGGACGGTGCAGGCCCCGCATTGCGCGAGCCCGCAGCCGAAACGTGGGTTGTTGAGCCCGAGCTCGTTGCGCACCACGTAAAGCAGCGGTGTATCCGGGGCCACCTCGATGGTTCGCGTCTCCCCGTTCAGCTCAAAGACGATGCGCTCTGCCATCTCGAACCTCTCGACATCGGGATGTCGCGATCAGTCGGATGAGGTTAACACACGGATGCCAGCGGTTCACGAGCCGCGGCGATGCGGTTCCAGTGGAAGGCCGAGACTTGCTTGATCAGCCGCTGGGCGAGTTCGCACTTCCAACTGGCGTCAGGAACGCTTCAATGGCCAATCTCGGCCATGGGAGCTAGAGGGCGATCCGGGGCGTGGGCCAGCAAGGTAAGTGCCGCGGACAGCGCGGCGGCGGCCGGGCCGGGCTGGGGCTTCTCGAAGATCGCGAATTCCAGATCGGGCAGTGGCGGCAACCCCTCCAGCTCGCCGAGGATCCTGAGCCCGGGGCCGACCGCGCTTGCCGGCAGCGGCGTCACCGCGAGACCTGCTAGAGCGGCGGCACGGACGCCGGTCAGGCTGGGGCTGGTGTAGACGATGTGCCAAGGCCGTTCGCTGTTGCGGAACGCGTCGAGCGCCGCGTCGCGCGAGACAGAATGCTCCCGGAACAAGGCCAGCGGTAGGATGGCGCCCGGCGCGAGATCGAACGTCTCCGCCGCCGCCCAGACCAGAGGCTCACGCCAGACGAACCGGCCGCGCGACGTGCCCCACGGACGCTTGGCGAGCACCACGTCAAGCCCGCCCGCATCGAATTGCTCGATCAGCTCGGCGCTGACGCCGACCAGCACCTCAAGCCTGACATTCGGATGAAGGCGGGCGAAGCGGCCGAGCGCCGGCGGCAATGAGCCGCCGGCAACCTCCTCGACGGCACCCAGCCGCACCACGCCCGAGAGCCGCGGCGCTGTAAGGCGGCGGCGCGCCGCTTCCTCGAGCTGCAGCAGGCGGCGGGCATCGCCCAGCAGCATCTCGCCATCATCCGTCAGCGCTACCGTACGCGTATTACGGCGGAAGAGCGACCGGCCTGTCTCAAGCTCGAGGCGCCTGATTTGCTGGCTCACGGTCGATTGCGTGAGATGCAGCCGCTCCGCCGCGCGGCGGAAGCCGCCGCACTCGGCGACTGCGACGAAGGCGCGGAGCAAATCGAATTCGAGCATGGCTCATTGATTATGAAAAACGATCACTGTAATTAGCAATCATTGCTTATCTAATCAATCCCGCACGCCCACCTCACAGTCGCACAGACTTCCACGGGACCCTCGCCTATCGGCCAGTTGATGCTACGGCTCGTCGAAGCCCAGCCCGCTATCACTACTTCGCCCGCTGTTGTCTACACCCTCTCATCAAGGTCTAGGATCATGCGTCTATTGAACATCGTTTCTTCTCCGCGTGGCGCCAAGTCAGTCTCAATCGCTGTCGCCAATGCGTTTCTTGACGCGTATTGTACGGCTTCTCCTTCGACCGAGGTAGATACCTTGAACGTCTGGGAAGAAAACTTGCCTGACTTTGACAGCCAAGCAATTGGCGCAAAGTACAAAGGGGTATCAAAGGAGCCAATGGACAGCTCCGAATTGTCGATTTGGCTTCGAATACAGTCTCTTGTGAAGCGTTTTCAGGAGGCTGATCGGATAGTCCTCGGTGTTCCGATGTGGAATTTTGCCTATCCCTATAAACTTAAACAATTGATTGATCTTGTCAGTCAGCGGAATATGCTGTTCACCTTCGATGGTAAGATATACGGTCCGATGCTGAAGGTTCCGCGGGCCCTGGTCATCTATGTTCGTGGACAGAGTCACGATCGGGGTGAGGGTATCAGTAGTCCTGGGTTTAAACATCAAGCTGATTACATTGACTTCTGGTTGAAGTTTATCGGTGTGCAAGAAGTTAAAACACTTATGGTGGAACACACCTGGGATGATAAAGCGCAGGAGACTATAGAGCAAGGGAAGGCTCAGGCGACTGCGATGGCGTTCGATTTCTAAGCATCTCTTGCCGGTGTAGCCATTGACCAGGTTGCCACAAGCGGGTGGGTCGCGGCGTGTCAGTAGCTGTCCCGTGGCCGCATTCTCGTCCGTCATGGGCATCTGCGGCCTCGGATTGTGTTGGCGCGTCGCCGCCCAGGTCCTCAGCGCGCCACACGCTGTAGGGGAGGGCCTCATTGCACTTGCGGCAGCCCTATTCGTTGTCTTAGGCGCGATGTATCTCATGAAGCTGTTCAACGCGCCTGACGCGGTCGCGGCAGAGTTCCGCAACCCTGCGACGTCCAGTCAGTTTGGCTCCCTGACAATCGCCCTGCTGTTACTTGCGGCCGGTATCCTGCCCTATGGGCCTCAATCCGCGCTGGCGATCTGGTCAGTGGGTGCCGCTGGGCAATGTCTTCTTCTCCTTGCGCTCCTTGGGCGGTGGGTCTCCGAACCCACCGAGCTTGGCAATTTAACGCCGTCGTGGCTGATTCCTATCGTTGGGAATGCCACAGCGGCCTTTGCAGGTGTGCCGCTCGGGTTTCCAGAAATTTCTTGGTTTTTGTTCGCGGTCGGTCTGGCGCTTTGGCTGACTTTCCTTCCTATGCTGCTTAATCGCCTGATCTTCCATCACGAACCCCTTCCGGGACGGCTAGCTCCAACTCTGGCTCTCTTGGTAGCCTCCCCAGCCGTACTCTGCCTTGCTTGGCTGCAACTTACCGGACGGGTCGACGAGACCTACCGGATTATCCTGTTCGCCGCCCTATTCTTCGTGCTGCTTGTGCTGCGCCTCTGGCGTCTGGCCGCCCACTCGCCGGTCTCGGTCGCCTGGTGGACCTACACCTTTCCTAGCCCGGCACTCGCGACGGCGGTTGTCGGTTATCGACAACAGGTGCTTGGCCCTGGGCCTGCGGTGCTCGCCTGGGGCGCCGTCGGGATGGCCTCGGTCATTGTCGCCATAGTAGCCGTCGCAAGCCTTGGTACCTTGCTTCCCAGCCGATGTCCCCGGCGCCAAGTTAGGCTAGAGAAGCACTACGCTGCTCGCAGACCCTCGTGACTACGTCGGGCTAACGAGATTGCGCATCCATCGTCACGCTTGAGTTGCTGGCAAATTCCAGATGGCGTCGGGGACCGGGTCCGGCCGCAGGTTGCGCTCCCGGGGCGCCTCGCCGCCGCTGGCAAATCGGGAATTCAAACGCTATTTCATCGGTCGAACGTCGCGTTCGATGATGGTGGGCATTCGCATAGGAACTGCGGCAGGAGAGACTGATGAACGACGTGGTCGCCCCGGTGCGGAATGCCATCGACTTCAAGGCCGAAGCACATCGCGATCCCTGGTCGGTACCGCTCGACGAGATCGACGTCAGCAACCCATACCTGTATTCCGAAGACACTTGGCACGGCTTCTTCGCGCGTCTGCGGCGCGACGAGCCGGTGCACTTCTGTGACAGCCCGCTGTACGGTCCGTACTGGTCGGTGACCCGGTACCGGGACATCATGACCGTCGACACGTCGCACCAGATCTACTCCTCCGACGCCGCGTTCGGGGGCATCACGCTGAAAGACGTCCC
>Ga0306924_10001986_pt1 | contig 19083 bp, 13 predicted proteins | sample sta12Can44000111_FD_203756 | JGI IMG/M metagenome (GOLD analysis project Ga0306924, IMG submission 203756) | Lab enrichment of tropical soil microbial communities from Luquillo Experimental Forest, Puerto Rico - statanox.12C.anox.44.000.111 (v2)... | ecosystem: Environmental > Terrestrial >...
GATGAATCCACCATCAATTTCGAAACCGGCGACGGAAAAGTCACCGTTGGATTCATCGATAAGATTAAGTTCAGCCAGCTCGACAATCGAACTCTCGTGACCATCAAATACTCGCTGAATGGCGAGCCGAACAGTGTTTCTTTTTATTACGAAGAGGGGAACAACAAAACCATCCGTTTCAAGAACCAGGAACGGGTAGTGTGGACCAAAGACTCCAACGGTTAAGCAGCGCTTGCCGCTTGCTCGTTTCTATACTTTCTCCGCGGTCGCGCTGGCCGGATACATGCGCTCGAATTCTGCCTCGCCGTGCAGGGTCGCCAAGTCTGGGTCTCGCCGCGCCCAGGTGGCGTCTTTGAATCCCGCTTCCCACGCCTTCGCCAACGCCTCCAGGCCTTCCGCCTTGCGATTCAAGAGGCAGAAGTTGCAGGCCACGTTATACAGGATCGAAGCTTCATTGGCGCGCAAGGTCATCGCCAGGTTGGTTTCGCGCAAGCAGTCTTCTACGCGACCGACATCCGCATAATCCCGCCCCAGCAGCACGCGCGCCCGCGCATCTTCCGGCACCTGCTTCAGGTGATTTTCCAGCGCGAGCGTCCTGCGCGCCAGAATGTGCTTGCGCATTTCTTCCTTACCGAGGGCTCCGAGGGAATTTACGATCGGTACGTAGACGTTGTAGTCCTCGCCACTCGCCTCTAATGCCGTCTCCATGATGTCCGCCACTTCCTGGTAGCGCCCCGCGGAAAACAGAGCGCGGCATAACAGATAATAGGCGCCCTCGCAGTCCTTTTTCCGCTCGATGGCCTTCCGCACCATCTGCACCGCTTCGTTCAGCAATTCCGTGGCATAGAGCACCCACGCCTGGCTCACTTGCACTTCCGGCAGGTCCCAACGCAGCGCCACGGCCCTTCCCGAAGCATTTCGCGCCCGTTCCACCCATACCGGGTCACGGCTGAAGTTGCAGTAAAACATCGCGCAAGCGTTCGCACATGCCGCATACGCCAACGCAAAACTCGGGTCCATCGTCACCGCGTTCTCGAACATCTGCAACGCGAATTCCACGTCCTGCCGCGTTTGCCGCCGCGCATAACGCTTGCCCCGCAAATACAAATCGTAAGCCTGCAAATTCTCCGTTGGCTTGATCGCTAGCGCTTCCAGCTCCTGCGGTGACAGCGTCACGCGCAGCGCTTCGGCGATTTTTCGCGCAATTTCGTCCTGGACCTCAAAAACGTCTTTCATTTCCCGGTCGTAGCGCTCCGACCACATCGGAAAGTCTGTGCTCGTATCCACGAGCTGGGTGGTGATGCGCAGGCGGTTTCCGGATCGGCGCAAGCTCCCCGTGAGCACGAATGCGGCCTTCAGTTGCTGGCCGATTTGCGACGGCGTCACTTGCTTGTCGCGGTAGGCGAGTACCGTAGGCCGGGAGAACGTATTCAGACCGCGAATTTTCGACAACTCCGTGATGATGTCTTCGGTGATGCCATCGCGAAGATATTCGTCTTCCTTCACGCCGCTCAGGTTTTCGAAATACAGCACGGCGATGGACTTGATTGCCTGCCTCGCCGCGCCGGATTTCGTTTCCGCAAGCTCCGCCGCGCGCTTGCTACCGGAGTCCAGGTCGCGCTTCAGGCGATTTAGGTCCGTCTTCAGTTCTGTCGCGGTCTGGCAACGTAACGTCCGATCCTTCTCCAGCAATTTCGAAAGGATGCGCCCAAATTCCGGTGGCACCGCGGGATTCACCTGTTCGACCGACTTCGGATCGCGGTTTAAAATCGCATCGAACACCACCGCCGAGGTGTCTCCGCTGAACGGCAAAACACCGGATGCCATTTGGTATAAAACCGTACCTACCGAAAACAGGTCCGTTCGCGCGTCGACGAGTTGCCCGCGCGCCTGTTCCGGCGACATGTACGACACCGTTCCTATCGCGGCCCCCGGCGAAGTCAACTCGCCCATCGTCTCCAGTTGCGAAGCACCGTTGCCATGGTCGACCATTCCTGGCTTCTCAATCTTTGCCAGGCCGAAGTCCAGCACCTTGATTTGCCCGCGATCGGTCAGCCATAAATTCGCCGGCTTAATGTCCCGGTGTACGATGCCCTTGGCATGCGCCGACTCCAGTGCGTCGGCGATTTGGATCGCCATGGGCAACAGCTTTTCCATCGAAAACGCATTTCGCCCCATCATTTGCGCCAGCGTCTGGCCCTCGAGCAGCTCCATGACCAGGAAATGCTGCCGTTCGTGTTGTTCGATGGAGTGAATAGTGCAGATGTTCGGATGATTCAGGGCAGATGCCGCCCGCGCTTCGCGCTGGAACCGCTCGATCAATTGCATGTCCTGCGCCATCTCGGTGGGCAGAAATTTCAACGCCACCCGCCGACCCAGCCGAGTATCCTCGGCCTCATACACCACACCCATCCCGCCGCTACCCAACGTCTTTGTAATTTTGTAATGAGAAAGTGTCTGCCCAACCAAGGATTCGCGGTCCGCCATGTCGCGAAGATGATATTCCCCGCACCCACAGCGGTCAAGTCAGCTGGTCAAGCAACAATTTCGCGTCCCCGGATACCGATAGAGCAATTTTACTGGGCGATACGGATCGTAGTTTAGTGGTACTGAAGACGCGCCGCGCGGTCCGTATACGCCATTCCCCAATTTTGTAGCCGTGCCACGAGATCCGCCGAGACGCCTGCGGCCCGGAACTCCCCCGCCGATTCCCACACCTTGCCGCCGCTGATGTCCCCGTACAGATAGCGGGAATCGTGCGGCGGCACGGGCAGTGGCAGGTACTCCGCAATCGGATATTGCTGATTCTTGTCCATCCACGCGGAGAGCATCGATTGCGTCAGCGCGCGCTGCACCTCGCCCGGAAGGGGCGCGAACATCGCCTTCCACCCTGCACTCACCAAAATCCGCGGATCGACGTTCTTCTCCGGCCGCCAGCCCTTCTCGTAATCGGCGGGTCCCAAATGGGGATCGCAGGACTGCAGCGCCTTGGTTACCGCAACCAGCAGTCGCGCCGGTTCTGCCTCGTGGGTTTGCTCATACAGTTGCCGAAATTCGTGGATGGCATAAACCCAGTCGACGGGCTGACGGTCATGATGCTGATGATTGCCGCTATTCAGCACGATTTGCAGTTCGTACCACGACGCCGTCAAGTATTCATTCGTCAAGGCTTTTCCGCCGACCCCTGCCGGGCCATTCGGTATGTGCGCTGCCGCAGGAGCGGTTTCCGCCGCCACGCTGTTGCACCACGTGCGGGATTCCGCTATCGGCCCGAAAAACGCGCGGCCGCGCCCCTCCAGCGCAAACTCCTGCATCAGTTCCCAGGTCTTGACCAGTTGCCACAGTTGCGTCGAATAGACCTTTTTGCTCAACTCCGGCGACCAGATCGTATTGCCTTTAACAAACTGCCCCAAGAAGGCCTGCCGGGACTGCGACCATCGATGAAAACCTTGAATCGCCAGCTCCATTTCGCCGTGGCCCTTCTCGGCCGCGGCCAACTGCGTTCGCAATGATTCTTTTACGCGCACCTTGTTTTTGCTGCCCGTGGCCGTACCTCCGTCGTACCAGACGGCGAATTTACTCGCCGCGAACGCCTTTCCCCAAGCATCTTTCGGATGTACCCGCGGCAGCCATTGGCTCCAATCCGGCAGTTGCAGCGCAATCGGAATCTCGCGCGGATTTAGATCGCCATCCGGGCGGAAAAATGCGGGAGTAATTTGGCTCGCGAGTGTATGGGCATCGGCGGCGGTGCGAATCGAACCGGTGCCGCGCCCGCCAAAAATAAAGGAGAGTGCATCCACGTCTCGATTCAGTACCCAGGCCAGTCCCGCGCCTGCCGCCCAATTCGAGATTGGCTGGCTATCGGTTGCGGGTCCCGGTTGATACGGCGGATTCCAGGGTCGTCCGGGATGGGGAAACGGCAAGCTGCGAATGTAACTCGCGATCTGTTTTCCTTGAAGCTCGGTCAGTCCGTGAAACTCGGATCGCGTCACGATGCTCGTGTTCGAATAGTTGAAATACTTCAAATCCCGCCCATCGAGCGCGTGACAGTCGGCGCAATGCGCCTGAATACGCGGGCTGTGCGGGAGCGAGCTGGAAATTAAATCGGCGCCACTCCACAGTTGCTTGCCCGCCTGAATGGAAGCCGCATCGTCCAGGGGCGGAGTCCACGCTTCCGGTTGCTCTTCCATGAAATCGCCCGCAGGAACGAGCTTTCTTCCCTCGGTAGTCAGGAAATTCCAGGCCAGCACCCGATAACCACTTGAAAGACCATCCGATTGATTGAACCGAAAGCGTACTGTGTTGTTGCCCGCGACGATGGTGCCCTTAACGAGGGCTACGGTTACTTCCAACGTGGAAAATCCCCCTCCGATGCCGCCGAAAATGGCTCCCGGTTCGTCTACGATCACCGTTTCGTTCCTCAGCGGTATCCATGCGCCGTCATTGACTTGAACGCTCGCCTGCTCGGGATACCTCACTCCGTGCACCTGCAGCCAAAGAAATTCCGCTGATGCACTCTTCGCCGCCGAAAGGGCGATGGTTTGCGTTGCGGTGGTTCCGTCTGGGCCCAAGACCTCAATGGGCAGGACCGGTTTGCCGCTCGGGGGCACCGTCGATCCCGCAGGAATCGCGAGCGCGGCAAGCCACAGGGGAAGAATTACGTTATGCCACATAGGAGCGTCGTTTTATCGTAACCACCGAGCCCGCGAACGCAACAACGCATTCGCAGTACGTCTGGTTCCAGGATAGACCCTCGCATGCGGTCTTTATTTGCGCATCATCAATGGGCCGCGACCCCGAGCTCCTTTGCCCGTGCAGCGCTCCACAACCCGATATACGGTTGCAGCTCTTCCATCATGCGGGCAAACTGGCCCAGCTCTAACGACTGTGCGCCGTCGCTGATCGCCTTTTCCGGCGCGGGATGCGCCTCCACGATCAGTCCGTCCGCGCCGATCGCCACCCCGGCTCTCGCCACGGCTGGCACCAGGCTGCGCTTTCCGGTCGCGTGACTCGGGTCGAGAATCACCGGCAAATGCGTCAGTTCGTTCAGAACCGGGATCGCCGAAATGTCGCAGGTATTGCGCGTCGCCGTCTCGAACGTCCGGATGCCCCGCTCGCACAGAATCACGTCCGGGTTGCCATGCGCCGTGATGTACTCGGCGCTCATCAGCAGCTCCTTGATGCTGCTGCTCAGCCCACGCTTCAGCAACACCGGCCGCCCGCATTTCCCGAGGGCCTTCAGCAGCATGAAATTCTGCATATTTCGTGCACCGACCTGCATCACGTCCGCGTAATGCGCTACCAGGTCCACGTCGCGGTCGCCCATGACCTCCGTGACGATCCCCAGCCCCGTTGCCTTCTTCGCCTTTTGCAGCAGCCGCAACCCCTCTTCTTCCAACCCCTGGAAATCGTAGGGCGAGGTCCGCGGCTTAAATGCCCCTCCGCGCAGCAACTTCGCGCCTGCCTTCACCACCGCTTCCGCCGAGCGCATAATCTGCCCTTCGCTTTCCACCGAACACGGCCCGGCAATCACCACAAACTCGTCGCCCCCGATTTCCGTGCCGTTCACACGGATACGCGTCTTTCCTCTGCGAAATTCCTTGCTCACGAACTTATATGGCGCCGAAATGCGCACCACTTTCTCTACCTGCGGCAGCGCTTCCACCGACTCCAGGCAGGGCGTCACATCGCCGACTCCTACAACGCCGATCACGACGCGCTCCTCGCCCTCAATGGAGTGCACTTTGTAGCCGAAGTGCTTTACGATTCCGCAAACTTCATCAATCTCCTCGCGTGTCGAGTGTAATTTCATGGAAATAATCATTCCTTCCTCCGTCGCCATTCGCCGACTCGCAACCACTTCGGCATAAAATAAAAAAGGCCCACTCTTTGCGAGTGGGCCGAAATCCCTGAATTCACTCCTGGCTAGACGCTGGCCCCTCGCGTTCGGGTGGTGCGATACGTAAATCGCCAGCAATAGGAATAGGAGCTGAAATTCATGGCTGCCAGTTTACTGAAGTTCATAGAAAACGCGCAAGGTGAATCGTCAAGGCCAGCATCACGGGGCGGATAGCAGCTCTAGAAGGGCTAGAACCGCAGAATGGCCATGCGGTGGCGGGTGAAATCGTCCGAGCCTTCCGCCCCGCAGGTTGCCGCGGCCCGGAATTTTCCGGGGCTCACGGGGTGATGCACATCGACGGGCAACCGGCTCAGGTCGGCGGTCGCGAAGCGCACGACACTCGCGGGCGGTTGTCCCGCCCGACCGCGCTCGAGTTCACAAGCCTTCCGCGCCTCCTCGGTGCTGCTTACCGGCTGCAGACCGAGAGAGGTCCACTGCGAGCTGATCTGCCGTTCCTGCTCTTCCAAACTCGTGGCCGCCACGGTGGTTGCAAAGTCTTCCACGGCGAAATAGGTGTTGCCGGACTGCACCACGGAGATACCCACCGCATTCAATTGAGGATCGAGCAGGTTGGCGCGATGGGGTGGCGAATTCATCCACTGCGTATGCAAACCCGGGACGCTCGGACCCTGCGCGACATTCTCCGCAATCATGCTGAAATGGGCCCCCGCGTGACGCGCGCGGTCCTGCATCGGTGCTTCGCCCGGCAATTGGTGCGAAAGAGTATTCGCCTTGGCCAAGCGCAAGGCATGCTGATGCGCAGCGCTGGCGAGCGCATTGTCCCACTTCAACGACGACAGCCCGGCAGCGGCGCGGTCACGATTGACGGCGTTCAGCAGAGTTGCATCAGCGGCGCTCGATTGCGGACGCGCGTGCAGTGTGGGCGTGAGAATCAGCGCAAGGAAAACAATAGCCGCGACAATCGTGAGGAAGCGCAAAGCAGTACCCATGGCAAGCTCCTGCTTCCATTGAACACGGGATTTTGCGAAAAGACGCGCCTCGCGTGGGACAGGTCAGCGCCGAAAAGCTAGCTGTTCGGAAGGCCAGGGAAGGGAAAGGGGTTCTCGGCCCTGAGTAACGAGTTCTCGGTCGGCGATCCGGGCCGCTGCTCTTACAACGGATAACGCTTTCACCCGCGGACGTGCACCGCGCTGAAGTTGAGCACCACGTGACCGCCAGCCGTGGGTCGGCCGAAGCTCAGCATCGGGCGGAACCGCGAGAAGATCAGCATCTGGTCGAGTTGATGGCGCAATTCCCGGGTGTCCGGGCCAGCGAGGATACTGTAATTGGTCATCTGGCCCTGGGCATCGACAGTGACGTCTACCAGCAAATCGCGCTGCGAATCGACATCCGGATTCTTCACTTCCGGCAGTGCCGCGTCGGGATAGTTATAAAGCGAAATTACCTCCGCGGGGCGCAACAAGCCGGTGGGAATGTCGTTCGGATCCGCTTGCACCGTAATTCCGGGCAGGATCATGTGCAGCACGAATACAAAGATCAGAAAGGCAGAGAACAAACCGCCGGTGGCCGGCACAGTCAGGGGACGAAATACGTTGTCCAGCAGAATCTCGGCACGATCCTTCATGCGTTGCCAGCGATGCGCCCAGTCGCGCGTTTCCTGCGCTTGCGCCGCGGCGACTTTGATCTTTATGGCCAAATCCGATGGTGGCACCGCGCGAGGCATGCGCGACAACAACACCGACAACTTCCGGTAACGCTGCAACTCTTCCCGGCAGTCCGCGCAGCCTTCCAGATGCCGGCCGATGTCGCGGCGCTCGTGCGGGGCAGGAGCGTTGACCAAGGCATCATCAAGATAACCGGCGAGCCGGGATCGCACTTTCTGGCACTTCATGGCTGGTCCTCTCGCGTCTGTTCCGGACGCATTTCTTCCTCGGCCCCCATAGAATCGGCGGCCCGCACATAGACCGCCTCGAAACCCATGGCCCCAAACGGGGCCTGCTGCACCGCCAGCGGCACTCTTGCGGAACCGGTACGCGAAATCTTGTGCGCCGCCCCGTCCTTTTCCCCGAGCAGCGGCTCCAGAATCTCTTTCAAGGCGCGGCGACCGCGGAGGATTCTGGATTTCACGGTACCCACACTCACATCCAAAACTTCGGCTACTTCCTCGTAACTCAATCCCTCCAGGTCGCGGAGAATCACCGCGCTCCGGAACACCTCGGGAACCTGTTGCAAGGCACCCTGGACCACCACCTGAATTTCTTGCGCAGCCAATTGGTCGAACGGCGTCGCGCTCAGGTCCTCCAGGTCGATCGCCGGGTACCCATCTTCAGGCTCCGCATCGATGGAGATGTTTTTCTGCAGGTGGCGCTTGAACCAACGCCGATGATTCAACGCTTCGCGTATCGCGATGCGGTAAAGCCAGGTTTTCAGCGAACTGCCGTGCCGAAAATTCCGAATGCCCTTGAAGGCTTTCAAGAAAACTTCCTGAGCGGCGTCCGCGGCGTCGGCCGTGTCGCCGAGCATGCCGAGGATGAGGTTGTACACCGGGCCGTGGTAATGGTTGACGAGCCAGTCGAAGGCCGTCTCCGACCCGGCTTGCAGCTCGGTGACGAGTTCGGCTTCGTCTCTACCCCACGAGAGGGCACTCGCCCAATCGGACACGGTATGCCTTTCTCCGCCCCTCCCGACCCACCCGGGGGGAGGAACTAGCCGGGAAATCCGTCCAGCCGAAGTAAGCCTTTGCCCGCTCTAGTATTAGACACCGAGGAGAGCGCGTGGGTGCCCCGGAGCACGGGCCGAGCAGGCTTCGGTCGATTGTGGCATCCGGCGCGCGATAGCGCAATGGGAGGCACCGTGACGGGCTGCTCGGCGCCGATCGGTCGCTCGAAATAAAGAAGTTGCCGCGGACGGCTCTAGCTCGACCGCAGGAATCGCAGGGCTCGTCGGGCTGCGTGATAGCCGCACATCCCATGCACCCCTCCCCCCGGGGGAGTCGACGCGGAGCATAGAAAGACTCCCTTGGCGGGCGTGTTGTACAAGCGCCAGGTCGGGCGAACGAAGAGTTGCCGCAACGAGTTTTCGCCACCGGAGATGTTCCCGCCGACCAGATTGGGGTTCTGCTCCTCCATCTGGGTCGGCGATTTCCTCGACCGAGCGAGGATCAATTCCTTGAACCCGGGTGCGAAACGTTCCACTTGCGCTTCGATGCGGCTGGTCCGGTCGACCTGGCTGCCGCTCGGAACATGACAGTAGGCCCACGCGGTGTGACAACCTCCGGGAGCGCGCGTAGGATCGAACAAACTCGGCTGCGCGAGAAGAACAAACGGGCGATCGGAAGGCGCGTCTGCGGTTGCGCGGCGTTCCGAGCAGGCAATCTCCTCCATCGTTCCGCCAAGGTGGAGCGTCCCGGCTTTGGCGCACTGCGGCGACCTCCAGGGAATCGGTGCGCGCAAAGCCCAATCGATCTTGTAGACTCCGGGCCCGTACCGGAATTTCTCCAACGCGCGACGATAGCGGGCGGTAAAGGATGCGCCGGCGATTTCGAGTAGGCTGCGCGGCGAGACGTCGTACAACACGACCTTCGCAGCAGGCAACTCCTTCTGCGAGCGCACCCAAACACCGGTAGCGATTTCTCCGCCGAGCGAGCGCAAATACGACGCCAGCGCGTCGGCGATGGCCTGCGAGCCGCCCTTCGGGATCGGCCAACCGCTCACATGCGCGATCGCACCTAAAACCAAGCCGATGGCCGACGTGCCCCACGCCTCTAGCGGCATCAGGGAATGCGACGCCAGGCCGGCGAAAAGCGCGCGAGCCTGTGCGGTTTTGAATCGCGATTTCGCCAAGCTCTCAGACGGCCGAATCGCACCAAGCCCAAAGCGCGCCATCGCGAAAGGATGCCGCGGGACTCGCATGGGTCCCAGAATGTCCCGTTCCAGGGCCCCCCACTTCGCGACGAGTGGCCCCATGAGCTGCTCGTAGGCCTTTGCGTCCGGACCCAGCCACTGGCATGTTTCCTCGAGCGAGCGCACGAGTATCGCTGCTGAGCCATCATCGAGCGGATGCGCGAGCGGGAGCGGCGGCTGAATCCATTCGAGGCCATGCTGGTTTAGCGGAAGGGTGCGCAGAAAGGGCGACGCCAGCGCCATCGGATGCACCGCCGAACACACGTCGTGCGTGAACCCTGGCAGCGTCAGGGCACCCGAACGCATTCCCCCGCCGATTTGGCTTTGCTGCTCCAGAACCAGAACGGAGTGCCCGGCGCGGGCAAGAACAATCGCTGCAGCCAGCCCGTTCGGGCCAGAACCGACGACAACGGCGTCATATTGGCTTCGTTGCGCCAAGATGTGGCTATCTTATGACGAACAGACGTTCAGACGGAGGGATGGATTGAGCGGCGTTCGCGTCGGCAGCGTAAAATGGCTCAGCCGCGCGAGCCTTTCGGGGCGTAGTAGCCCTTGCGCGCCAGAACCTTCAGTTCGTGGTTAGCCATGTCCACGTGAATCTTGCGGAATTTGCCGTCCTTCGCGGTATTGGACGGATAGTAGCCGAGCGTGTACTGGCTCCGCAGTTCTTCGGAGATTTGATCAAAAGCTTCCTCGAGCCGCTTTTCGTTGTTAACGATAATCAGCCGCCCGCCAGTCTCTTCGGTCATTTTGTGCGCTACGCTGGTGTTGCCGCCGAATCGCGGGTCGGCCACTAGCAAGATATGGATGACCGTGTCGGTACGCTGCGCCGATTCGATGGCTTCCTCCAGTTTCACCCGGCTGCCTTCATCCTGCGCATCGGTCACGATGACAATGGCTTTGCGACCCGCTTCGCCATTCAGCTTTTCCGAACAGGCAAGGTACACGGCGTCGTACAGCGCGGTGCCCACCGACCCCGCCCCGGGAACGGGCCCGGGATTGCCACCCATGTACCCTCCTCCCGGAGTGTTGATGCGGGCCTTGTTGATGGCGCGATCGAGAATGGTGCGGTCGTCGGTAAAGTCGGCGAGCAGGTCCACATCGGTATCGAACGAGATGATCATGCCCTCGTCGCCCTTCTTTAGGACGCGATGAAGGAAACGCGCGCCGGCATCCTGGATCGAGCTGAGCATCCGCTCTTCGCTGCCGGAAGTGTCCAGCAACAGGCCGAGCGTAATCGGCAACTGCATATCTTTCGAAAAGAACGAAATCTTTTCTTCGTGGCCGTCCTCGAAAACCTTGAAATCCTCTTCCTTCAAGTCCGTAACGATGCGCTTGTTCTTATCGCGAACCGTTGCGAAGACGTTAACCAGGTTGACTTCGGCTTTGATGACGGGAGCTTGCGCTGGCGCCTGCTGATTCTGAGTCTGTTGCGGGACGGCCGGAGACGCCAAAGCCAAAGCCGAGGCCAGGGCGAGCAAGCGAACCCATAGCGAACTGGCGAAACTCATCTTCCATTTCCCGAATGTCACGGTTTACCGTATCCTTACTGACTGGTAGTCTGGCCCAGCATGGTCGAACGATCGGGCGTAGTTCTTGACCGCGACCGCCGAACCGGCACACAAGCTTCGATGCAACGACGCAAGGGCTGGGATGCGTCGAAAGGTTGGCCGGAAGGGAAGCCAGACGGCAAGGGAAAGTTTACTGAATAGCGATGAAAAGTCCAAGAAAAACGGCTGCTTTTGCGCTTACGTCGGCGATCGCGTTCGCGTCCCTCGTGGTGCAGGCGCAGAATCCTACTCCCACCCCCCCTGCCCCCGGCCAGCAGACCCCTCCGAATCCCCAGGCCAAACCAACCGAAGCGCCCACCATCCGAACGACCGTGGAGACCGTGGTGGTTCCGGTGACCGTGAAAGACCGCGCCGGCAACCTGGTGGCCGACCTGAAGAAAGACGAGTTTCGCATACTCGAAGACAATGTCGAGCAAAAGATCGAGCGCATGATCAACGAGGCGTATCCCATCTCGATGGTGGTGCTCATCGATAACGATCTGGGCCAGAAAGATGAGGCCCAGGTCGAACCGAGTCTGGTTTCGATCATCGGGGGCTTGAGCACCAGCGATGAGGCATTCATCTGCCGCTTCGACCAGTATTTCCATCCCGGGCAGGGCTTCACCAAGGATCAGGACAAGCTCGCGACGCAGTTGCGACGTACCGAACTGGCCAGCCACAGCTCGACCCCGCCTTCCGGCGATCCCTTCAGCGGGCCCACCATCAACAACGCGCCCGCTCCCGGTGCGATGCCAGGGCAAGGATCGGACACGCAGTCGCTGCGCGCGATCAAAGGTCAGCCCACCAAGGCGCTCGATGACGCCGTTTACAACGCTGCGATGCTTCTCCGCGACCGCGACAGCCTGAAACGCCGGAAAGTCATCTTGCTGATCTCCGACGGCCAAAACGGCGCGAAATTCAACACGCACAATTACGATGAGACGCTCGCCGAACTCTTGCGCCAGGGGATTGCGGTGTACAGCGTGGCTACGGGCAGCGACTACTTCAACCGCAAGTTCACGCGCCTGTCGAAATACTCCCACGATACCGGTGGGGACATCTTTTACGGAGCCAAGCAAGACACCTTTTCGGAGTTCTATTCCCGCATCAGCGAAGAAGCCCGCAACCAGTACGTGCTGATTTATTCCCCGGTCGGTGAACGCAAAGTCGACTACCACACCATTGAGGTTCGCGCGCGCCGCGAAGGGCTGACCATCCTCGCTCGCGAAGGCTACTACGGCGGGACCTTTGCGACCGAAGCACCGAAATGAATTCAAGATTTGTTCCAAAATTGTCGGAATTCTCTTGACACTGGCTTTCCCTGCCCTTATACGGATGTGCAAAGGGTGGGAATGCAAGGTAGTACGCGCTCCGAGCCCGAGCAACAAACTAGAGAAGGAGAAGGTTAATGGCAAAGAAAGCAAAGAAGGCTTCGAAGAAGGGTGCGAAGAAGGGTATGGAAAAGTAGTCGCGCCGGGGTAACAGGATTTGCATAGAGGCGCTTCGACCGTGTCGAGGCGCCTTTTTTTGTTTCTACAACGACTCCTCATGCGCCGGGCAAATCAGCCGGTAGGCGCAACTGCGGCATGGAAAGCCCGCATTCGTAGGGAAGTGTCTGGCCCGGATATCGGCGGCAATCTCCTGAATGAGGTTCTGGGCGTCATCGAGTTGTTTCGCGTCCCGCGTGGTGACCTGCGTGGAATTGTTCTGCAAGTAATGAAACACCAGTCGAACGGGATTCCATTCGAATATCTCGCGGGCAGCCAGTGCGTAGATGCTGAGCTGAAGGGCTTTGCGGGCATCGGCTTGCTGCCGGGGCCGGCCGGTTTTGTAGTCGATGATCTCGACATCGCTCGGGCTCAGCCGGTTGACCTGGTCTATCCGGCCAACCAGGATGATGTCGTTTTCGAGTGGCAGTTCGAAGCCCTTTTCCTGCTCCAGAATCTCGGGCGCCTCCGCAAGGATGGCTGCGTGAAACGTCTTTAGCTGCTCGAGGCCATCCTTCTTGTACTCCGCTTCCTGATAGTCGTCTTCGTAGCCGGCGCTCGACCATTCGGTATCGTAAATCCTCTGGACCTCCTCGAGGGGCAGCCTGTTGCCGCGTTTCAGTTGCTCGACAAAACGCTTAATCGTCGTGTGGATCACGCTCCCAAAACTAAGCGCCGCGCGCGGGCCCTCTTTGAGCGACCACAGATAGTTGAAAGCGAATTGCTGTGGGCATTTCCGGTAGTTCTCGATTGCCGAACTGCTCAGCTTCAGCGGCTCCGGTGCCGGCGGATAAAACTCCTCGGCCCACTTGGCGATGCGCGCGAAGATCTTCGGTGGCCCGGCACTGGCCTCGAACAGTTCTTGTTCCACCGCGCGCTCCGTGGGCCGCTTCTTCTCCTCGGCATCCTTCTTGGCCCTTGGCGCTAGCTGCAAAACGTCGCGGCGCTTGATCGCCGGGTCCATCAGAAGGTCTTCGATGAAGACGGGAACTTTGTTCCTTTTCTCGGTGACCGTGGTCAACGTCAGCCGCTCCTGAGCGCGCGTGAGAGCCACGTAGAACAAGCGTCGCTCTTCCTGAATATGAAAATCGCCCTGGGGGAGCTCTTCCTTCATCAGCTGCAGCGGAAATTCGAAGAGCGGAGAGCGATTGCGTGCCGGAAACGCGTTCGCATTGACGCGCAGGATGAACACGTGGGGAAACTCGAGCCCTTTTGCGCCGTGCACGGTCATCAGCTGGACTGCGTCGCCCGGAACATCATCTTCCAGACTGAGCGTGCCGCCTGCTTGCTCGAAATAATCGAGGTATTCGAGAAACTCGGTGAGGCCGCGGGTTTCGCTTTTGGGCTCCCAGTCCTTCATGAATTGCGCCATGCGATTGACATACTTGCGGTCCTGGCGGTTGACGCGCTGCGGGACTTCGAGCCATTCGATTAGATCGCCGAGAATTTCCCGCGCCGTGTGCCGGCGTAGCAACTTCCGTTGGGTGCTGAGGAATTCGAGCAGTTGCTGACAAGCGCCATGCGACGGTTCGAACGGCAGTTGGCCCTGCGGAGTCTGCAGCACATCGTAAAGGGCCGTACCGCGAGACTTGCCGGCGCGTTCGGCCAGCCGCACCAGGTCCCCCGGAGTAAGATGCCAGGCGGGCGCCGAAAGCACTCGAGCACAGGCGATGTCATCAAACGGGTGCGCGATCATCTGAAGGTAGGAGAGCACATCCCGCACCAGGGGGTGCTCGAGAATCGATAGCTTCGTAATGACAAAAGGAATCTTGCGGCCGGAGAGTTCTTCGACGATGCGGTCGCGATGCGCGTGCTGCCGATACAGAATGGCGAAATCCTTCCAGCGGCGTCCGGCCTTGTGCAGCCGGGACAACTCATCAGCCACCCAGGAAGCTTCGGACTCGGCTGAATCGAGTTCGACGATGCGGACCTTCTCGCCTTCCGAGCGATTGGGCCGGAGGGTTTTCTTGGGGAACTCGGGGCTGGTTTCGTTCATGCCGATGGCTTGCGTGGCCACGCGAAGGATGTTTGGTGTCGACCGATAATTTTCGGTAAGCGCGACGCGATGAGGGGTGGAATCCTGGCCCTCGTGCCATTCCGCGAAACGCTGGAGAAACAGCTTGAAGCTGCCGAAGGAAGCTCCGCGGAAACGGTAAATGGCCTGATCATTGTCGCCGACCACGACAATGTTGCGGGAGTCACTGGTGAGCAGTTGCAGCAATTCGAGCTGCGCGATGTTGGTGTCCTGAAACTCGTCGACCAGGATGTGCTTGAAGCGCTCCTGAAGTTTGACGCGGCGTTCCGCGTCGTCGCGGAGGAGGGCGACCGCCTCGCAAATCAGACCGTTAACGGCAATAGCGCGCTTCTCGTGGAGGATTTCCTCGCTGGCACGGTAGGCCCGCGCGATTTCCTGCTGTAGTGCGACATGTTCAGCGCGTTCCTTGTAGGTGTCCTCGTCGAGTTGCGGCTTGTCGTGTTCGAGTTCGGCGGCGAGTTGGTCGGCGAACCCCTGGTAGTCTTCGCAGGAGACCAGTTCATCCTGGCAGCGCGAGAAAAACTTCACGAAATCGGTGAGGAATTGGCCGGGCTCGGCCAGGCGGCGATATTTTTCGAGTTTCAGGCGCGCGAGATTGCGGCGAAGGAGGATCCAGTGGTCAACATCTTCAAGCGCCAGCCGGTTCGGATCGACCTCTTTGAGCAGGCTTTCGCAGAACGAATGGAAGGTGGCCAGGACAACGTCTTTGCCGCGATCGCCAACGGCTTTGACCACCCGGGATTTCATTTCGCCGGCTGCTTTCTTGGTGAAGGTCAGGCCAAGGATGTTTTCGCCGAGAAGGGAAGAATCGCATTCGAGCAGATGACGGATACGCTCGGTGATGACGCGGGTTTTGCCCGTGCCCGCTCCGGCGATGACCAGTAGGGGACCGCCGCCGTGGGTGATGGCGCGGTGCTGCGCTTCGTTCGGCTCGAGGTCCGGACGTTCCGCACGCCCGAGATCAAAGAGGGTGCCCGTCATTGAAACAGGGTAGCGCTATGCGAGGCGAATAGGAAGCGAAGGGTGGGCAGGCTTTGAGGAAAACTCCGGCGCGTCCAGCCGGTCATCGTCATCGCTGGGAGGCTCGACCCGCCGCGACGCGGGCGTTGAAATCGGCGGATTTGTTGCGAGGCACGGTCAGTGCCGTCCACTTTCCGTTTGCCGCGGCGAAATGCTTGGCGAGAAACGCAATCTGCCCGATGTGGTAGATATAGTGTGCAATCTGGCGATTGATCGCTTGCATCGCCGAGTGCGGCTCCGAGCGAATCGTCACCGTACGGGCCAGATCGGCGTCGGTCAGCGGCTCCAGTGCGTCGAAGAGATACTTCCAGCCTTGCTCCCACATCGCCAGAATCTCCGCACGCGTTTGCGGCGGCGCTTCGAATTCCGTGTCGCGATGGCGGTCCGGCTTTTCGCCATCGGTCGTGAGGAAGTTGGTCCAGCGCGAGCGCATGTTTCCGGCCATGTGCTTCACCACAATGGCGATGGAGTTCGATTCGCCGTCCAACGTCGCGCCCAGCAGGTCATCGGGGCATTGCTCGATCGCGCGTTCCGCGAGTTTCTTGTAGTAGCGAAAAAGGTCCAGGGAGTCTTTCAGGTAAGAAGTCGTGAGTTGGTGTGCCATCCTCGCATTCTCCGCTTCGAACCGGCCCAAGGCAAGATCCGGTCAAATCGTAGTACACTCAACTCCCGTCCAATTTGCCCTCTACAATCCCTTTTTTCAGGAGCGTTCGATGCGTATAGCAGAAGCAATCCTCCCCGAGTTCGACCGGGAAATGGCGACCACGCGCAAAATGCTGGAGCGGTTCCCGGAAGACAAAGTCGAATGGCGGCCGCACGAGACTTGCATGACGTTAGGGCGTCTCGCCGGCCATGTCGGTGAGTTGGCTGGCTGGGTGATTCCCACCATGGCGCAAGACAAGCTGGAACTCGACCCCAACAATTACAATCCAGCGATCGTCCAATCGCGTGCCGAAGCACTGAAACAGTTCGATGAGACGGTGAAGAACGCGCGAGCCGCCCTCGCCGGTGCAAGCGATGAAACCTTCATGAGGCCGTGGACCTTTGTGGCTGGCGGGAAAACCGTCTTCACTATGCCGAAGGTGGCCGTCTATCGCTCCTTTGTGATGAATCATCTGATACACCATCGCGGACAACTTGCCGCGTTCTATCGCATTGCCGGCGTACCGATACCGTCCCTATACGGCCCGAGCAAAGACGAGCAGATTTTCTGAAGAGGAAGAGGGCGGCCGCGGCGCAGCCTCGATTCCTTCGCTCACGCGAAGCCATCAAACGGGGTAGGCGCCGAAATGGTGGCGCCCGGAGGTAATCATGGAAACAGCCGTGATCCTTTCGGCGGTGCGGACGCCGATCGGAAAATTTCAGGGCGGGCTCTCAAGTTTCAGCGCCGTCGAACTCGGAGCGAAAGTCGTTCGAGAATCCGTGCGTCGTGCCGGCCTCGAAGGCCGGCAAATCGACGAAGTGATCATGGGCAACGTCGTACAAGCGGGTCTCGGGCAGAATCCGGCACGGCAGGCGGCGTTGCAGGGCGGCTGCGATGCGCGCGTGGGGGCGATGACCATCAATAAAGTGTGCGGCTCGGGTCTGAAGGCAGTGGCGCTGGCGGCGCAAGGCGTGCAACTCGGTGAAAGTGAAATCGTTGTCGCGGGTGGGATGGAATCCATGTCGAATTGCCCGTACTTGCTGCCGAATGCTCGCACGGGCTACCGCATCGGCGACCAAAAAGTGGTCGACTCGATGATTAACGATGGCTTGTGGGACGCGTACGAGAATTTCCACATGGGCAGGACCGGCGAACTCGTTGCTGAAAAGTACGGAATCACCCGCGAGGAGCAGGATAAGTTCGCGTTGGAAAGCCACCAAAAAGCGATTCGCGCGCGCAAGTCGTGCTTCCTCGAATCGCAAATTCTACCTGTCGAAGTGCCGCAGAAAAAGGGCGAGCCGCTGGTCATCAAATATGACGAATCGCCACGCGAGGATACAAGCCTGGAGGTTTTGGCGAAACTGAAGCCCGCGTTCCAGAAGGACGGCACGGTAACGGCAGGCAATGCGCCGGGCACCAACGACGGAGCGGCGGCGCTGGTGGTCACGAGCGAGCGAAAGGCGCAGAACCTTGGGAAGAAGCCGATGGCACGCATCGTGGCGCAGGCGGTCAGCGGCGTGGAGCCGAAATGGGTAATGATGGCGCCGGTGGACGCGGTGGAGAAACTTTTGAAGAAAACCGGATGGGACCGCGACAAGGATGTCGACCTCGTCGAGTTGAACGAGGCCTTCGCCGTGGCGGCCATAGCGGTAACGCGGCAATTGCGGCTGAGCCCGGAGAAGGTGAACGTAAATGGCGGGGCGGTCGCACTGGGCCATCCGATCGGTGCATCAGGCGCGCGGATTCTCGTCACCCTGCTCTATGAACTGCAGCGGCGCAACCTCCGGCGGGGTATTGCCGCCCTGTGCCTGGGCGGGGGAAATGCCGTGGCGCTCGCGGTCGAACGAAATTAGACCGCAGCAAAGGATTGCCCCCGCGGAGGACGTGGCCCACCGCGGAGACAAGCGGCCCAACTCCACATTCGTGCTACGCGATGCTTCCGACCTCCTCGGCCGTGACCGGCGTCAACGGGCCGCACAAGCCGTGGGTTTCGCCTTCTAGGCCGGCGGAGAAATACAGAGTGGTCGCGGCGAGCCGTTGGAATTCTCGAGAAAATCCGAGAAACTCGTGTGTAAAACCGTTGAAGGTGCGATGCAACCGCTGCCGAAGTTTCCGACTGGGCGGGGCTGAGAGTAAAGACTACGAGGCCGCATTGTTCGGGGGAGTTGCGCCGGTAGCTGTTTTGGGCATGTGCGATAGCTCCGTAGCGCAGTACGGGCAAAACCTGTCGGCGTCGGCAACTTCCCTCTGGCACTGCGGGCACGCGGGATGCAGATTGTATTTGCAGTTCGGACAGAAATTGAATCGTGCGTTGACGGTGGTGCAGCACTGCGGGCAGCCGTACGGGAGCGGCTCGCGTACCAGCAGATAAATGATCAGGCCGATCAACAGATACGCGGGAGACAGGATGAGCACGAGAAGCGTCCAGAGCCCTGCGTTCATGCCGCGGCGCTTTGCATCGCGATACACGTAGCCGAGCATGAACAGGAAGGCCGACAGCACGATGGCGATCCCCGTGATTGCCGCGGCCAGGCCGGCGGTGGACTCCCCGACGTCGCGAATGCTTCCATCGCCAGGGAAGATGGC
>Ga0306924_10001989_pt1 | contig 19069 bp, 18 predicted proteins | sample sta12Can44000111_FD_203756 | JGI IMG/M metagenome (GOLD analysis project Ga0306924, IMG submission 203756) | Lab enrichment of tropical soil microbial communities from Luquillo Experimental Forest, Puerto Rico - statanox.12C.anox.44.000.111 (v2)... | ecosystem: Environmental > Terrestrial >...
ACGAAGGCTTTCCAGAGCGGGCCGGCCTCTTTCGATTGCAGGCCCTTCTTGAGTTCGGCATCCTTGATCTTCCGGTTGCCCTCGAAGGCGACGCGGACGATGGACGGGTTCTCGACGACGATGATTAGGACCCGGCCGGCCTCGTGGGAGATTTTGACGTTCTCGAATAACCCCGTGGCGTAGAGCCGCTTCAGCGCCGCATCGAGCGCCGCGGCATCAAACTGGCCGTTCGGGCTGCCGTGGAAATATGAGCGGATCACGTCGGTGCCGACGTGACGATTGCCGGCGACGGTGATGGCGGAATCGCTGCCCTCCGCCGCGTGCGCGCAAGCGCCCGCCGCGAGCAGAACCGCAATGGCCAGGATTATCGAACGAATGGCGGCTGTGAGCCGGCCGTCCATTTGCCTTCACCCTATGACAGCGGACGGTATACACCCGGTCGCCGGGGCGGCACCGTGGCCGATTGTGTCGGAATCTGGGGAATTATTGGGGCGTCTGCCGCAATGGTTTACGCGGCATTAGCCGCCCCGCGTGGCGGGGCGGAAAGCTAGAGCGCCCGGGTGGTGTCGTCGAACAGTTCCTCGACCGAATAACGCCGCGGGATGATCTTCATCTCCAACGCATAGCTCGACATCAGCTCGAGCGCGGGCTTCACCGCGTCGAATCCGAATGGCAGCGTGTCGAGGGCGCCCGGTTTCGGCAGGCCGGCGGCCTTCTTGCTGTCGTGCAGCATGCGGAACACTTCGCGCACCGCGCCCGGGTCCGACTGCGACAGCGAGGTCTTGACCACGACCATGTGATTGATCGGTACCGTGCCGTATTTCTTGTACCACTCCTTGGCGGCCGCATCGGGATCGGGAATGACGCTTTTCAGCCGCGGATCGGTCGGCAGCACGGTGCCGAAGATCGCGGCATCGAGCTCGCCGTCGAGCAGCATCTTGGTCATGTCCTTGCCATCGGGCGCGCGTTCGACGCCGGGCGGATCCTTGAACTCGGGAACGTGGGCGTCCTCGAAGGTCACCCACCGCACCTTGCTGTTGTCGAGGCCGTAGTCTTTCCACAGGATGCCGCGCAGCCAGCAACCGGTGGTCTGGGCGAACGAGCGCACGCCGATGCGGCGGCCTTCGAGCGTATGCGGCGTCTGCGTGCCGCGCTCGGAGTTGTACAGCATGGTGCCGTGCTGGAAGCGGCCCATCATGGTGGCCGGCACCAGCACGAGCGGCTTGCCGTAGGGCTTGCCCTGCAGATAGCTGACCAGCGCCATCTCGCAGATGTCGAACTTCTGCTCGCGCACCATCATGCCGAAGGCCTTGTAGACCGGATTGACCTCGGTCAGCTTCAGCGCCACGCGGTCGGATTTGATCTGGCCTGCTTTCAGCGCCTGCGTCTGCGGATAGGTGCCAAAGCAGGCGGAAATCGTTTCGACTTTTTCGGCAGTCAGCGTACTCATGGGGGCTTACCTCCCGCGTCCGCTTGATCTTATGGTGCGGCGGGGCGTTAAACCAGTCCTCGCTTCCTGGCGGAGCATTCGAAAGATGACCACCGACACCCGCATCGCGACCGACCGGCTCGCCGCCTTCGTCATCCGCGCGCTGGCCGCGGCCGGCTTATCGAAGCAGGATGCGGAAATCGTTGCCGGGCTGATGGTCGAGGCAGATCTGCGCGGCAGCGACACCCACGGCGTGATCCGGCTGCCGCTCTACGTGCGACGCATCCGCGCCGGCGGCGTCAACGCCAAGCCGAACATCCGCGTAGTCAGCGACCGGCCGTCGGCGGCGCTGATCGACGGCGACAATGCCATGGGCCATCTGGTGATGCGCCGCGCCGCGCATTTGGCGATCGACAAGGCCAAGGCGACCGGCGTCGGCTGGGTCGGCGCGCGCATGAGCAATCACGCCGGCCCGGCTGCGCTCTACGTCACCATGCCGCTGCATCACGACATGATCGGGCTCTATTTCGCCGTCGGCAGCAACAACCATCTGCCGGCCTGGGGCAGCAGCGAAAGTTTGCTCGGCACCAATCCGATGGCGGTGGCGGTACCCGCCCACGAGGAGTCCGCCATCGTGCTCGATATGGCGCCGACGGTGGCGGCTTACGGAAAAGTGCGATTGAAGGCGCAGCGCGGCGAGCCGATGCCGGTCGGCTGGATGATCGACAAGCAGGGCAAGCCCCTGACCGATCCGAAGCGCGCCGATGAAGGCCATCTCCTTCCGATCGGCGACTACAAGGGCTACGGCTTGAGCCTCATCATTGGCATTCTCGCCGGCGCGCTGAACCGGGCAGCCCTTGGCCGCGAGGTGGTCGACTTCGTCAAGGAGACCGGCAAGGCGACCAATACCGGCCAGGCGATCGCGGCGATTGCGATCGACGCCTTCATGCCGGCCGCGGACTTCAGGCGCAACGTCGACCAGGTGGTCCGCGACATGCGCAATTCGCAGAAGCTGCCCGGCGTCGAGCGCATCTATCTGCCGGGCGAGCAGAGCCACGCGAAGCTTTTGGACCGCCGCGCCCGCGGCGTGCCGATGCCGAAGGCGTTGCGCGACACGCTCGATACGATGGCGCGCGATCTCAACGTCGCGGCTTTGGACTAAAGCCATGGCACCGCAAAAACCCGTCGGTGTCATCGGCGTTGGATTGATGGGCGAAGTCTACGCTCGCCGCCTGGTCGCGGCCGGTTTCGCGGTGATCGGCTACGACGTCGATCAAGCGAAGAACGAGCGGCTAGCGGGCTTCGGCGCGAAGGCCGGATCGCTCGCCGAGATTGCGACAACGTGCGAGCCGATCGTGCTCGCGGTGTTCAATACCGATCAGGTCGAGGACGTGGTCGAGCACACGCTCGTCTTCGCCGCGGCCGGCAAGATCGTGCTCTGCACCTCGACCTGCGATCCGGACCGCATTGCGGCCCTTGGCGCGCGCGTCGGCGACAGATTGCGCTTTCTGGAAACGCCGGTGTCGGGAACGAGCGAACAGGTGCGCCAGGGCGACGGCGTCGGCCTGATCGGCGGCGATGAAAAGATTGCCACCGACGCTGCGTCGGTGCTCGATGCGATCTTCCCACGGCGCTTTCACATCGGCAAGGTCGGCGACGGCGGCCGCGCCAAGCTCGCGGTCAATCTCATTCTCGGGCTCAACCGTCTGGCGTTGGCAGAGGGCCTCGTATTCGCCGAGCGCCTCGGCCTCGACCCGGCGGCGTTCCTCGACGTCGCGCGCCGATCGGCCGCCGCGTCGCAAGTCATGGACACCAAGGGACCGAAAATGATCGGCGGCGATTTTGCGCCCGAGGGCCGTGTGCGGCAGACCTTGAAGGACACGCACCTCATGCTCGACCAGGCGCACAAGGCCGGGCAGGCCTTGCCGCTCCTACAAATTCACGCCGACGTGCTGGAAGCCTGCATCCGTCACGGCGACAGCGAACGCGACAACAGCATCGTCATCGAGGAAATCCGCCGGCGCACGCGGTGACGGACCGCATTACGAACGAGCGCCGCGGAGTGGCGATCGCGGTGACGCGAAAGCTTCATTGTAAGGTTGTGACTTAAAATTTATACTCGCCCGACTTCCGAAAACTCGTCCGGTTGCGTTGTAGAGGAGGCGACTATGGCGCGGGTACGCAAAGACGTTTGGAAACTTCCCGTCACGCAAGGGCAGGTCTGGAGCGACACGGTGCTGTGGTACGCGCGCGGCGTCGGCGCGCTGCTGAGCCGGCCGATCACGGACTCGACCAGCTGGAACTCGCTCGGCGCGATGCATGGCTACGATCCGCAGCTGTGGGCCGACTTCGGCTTCGTCACTAGCTCGCCGCCGACCAGCCCGCTGTGGCAGCAGTGCCAGCATCAGACCTGGTACTTCCTGCCGTGGCATCGCGGCTACCTCGCCGCCTTCGAGTCGATCGTGCTCGACGCCATTGTCAAGCTCGGCGGACCGGCCGACTGGGCGCTGCCGTATTGGAACTACAGCGACTCCGGCGACGCCAACGCGTTGCAGCTACCAGCAGCGTTCGCCGAACAGCAGCTGCCAAGCGGCGATCCCAATCCGCTGTTCGTCTCGCGCCGCTACGGCGATGGCACCGGCAACGTCGTGATCGATCCGCGGGACGTCGATCTGACGCCGGCTATGCGGGCGTCACAGTTCGCCGGCAGCAGCACGCGGGGCGGCTCCACTGGTTTCGGCGGCCCGCAGACCGATTTTCAGCACTCCGGCAGCGGCAACGGTATCCTCGAGCGCCAGCCGCACAATGGCGTGCACACGCTGGTCGGTGGCTTTATTGCCGGCGCTGATCAGAACGACCCGCACAACTGGGGCCTGATGAGCAACCCCGACACCGCGGCGCTCGATCCGATCTTCTGGCTGCACCACGCCAATATCGACCGACTGTGGCAGGTGTGGCTCAACCGGCCAAGCAATCATACCAATCCGACGGCTGCCAATTGGCTGACCGGCCCACCGGACCAAACCTTCGCGATGCCGAAGCCCGACGGCACGACCTACAATCTCGCCGCCCAGGACGTCCTGGACACCAACGCGCTCGGCTATATCTATGAGGATACCAGCGACCCGCTCGGCGGCGTGGGACGCATCGCGGCGCGGTTCGCCAGATTGGGCGCGCCCCAGCAGGCGGTGGCCGCGGCCACACGCCCGGGAGTGGCAGCGATGGCGGAAGAAAAACCAGTCGAATTGCTCGGCGCCAACGCCGAGGAGGTGCAGCTCACCGGCGGCTCGGTGGACACCCAGGTCCGCATGGATGCCGGCGTGAGCCGAAAAATGATCAACAGTTTCCGGACCAACTTGAGCGTCGCCGCGCCGAAGGAGCCGGATCGCGTGTTCCTCAATCTCGAGGGCGTTCGCGGCGCCAATGACGGCGCGGCGTTCTACGTTTATGTGAACCTGCCGCAAGATGCCAACCCGGCCGACTATCCGCAAAACCTGGCCGGCGTGGTGTCGCTGTTCGGCGTCACCAAGGCCTCGCGTGCCGACGACAAGCATGGCGGCAACGGCATCAATGAGACGTTGGAGATCACCGACATCGTCGATGCGCTGCACCTGAACAACAAGCTCGACCTCGACCATCTCACCGTGCGGTTCGTGCCGCGCACCAAGATCCAGGCGGCCGACAAAATCTCGGTGCGCCGCGTCAGCGTCTACCGGCAAGGCGACTAGCCATGCGCCTCGGCGCCATTGCGATGGCGTTGGCCAACGGCAGGTTCCCGCAATTGCTGGCGGTGAGCCTGTTGGGCTGGGTCACGCTCGCCGGCTTCGAACAGAGCCTGCTGCTGCCGGGGCTGTGCAGCGCCGCCGCCGGCTCCTGGCTCGACCAGGGCGTCCGCGGCATCGAGGCCGCGCTCGCCGTCAATCCGCCGGCAGTGCTGATCGCGTCGTGGCTGACGATGCTGCTCGCCATGATGCCGCCGCTGCTACAGCAACCAGTCGCCCATCTGTGGGATCGAAGCTTCGCCCGCCGCCGGCCACGCGCCATCGCGATGTTCGTGGTCGGTTACGGCGTCGTCTGGACGGCGGCCGGCCTATTTCTCCTGATCGCCGCGATTGCCGTCGGCGTGATCGGCAAGGCCGTGGCGTTGCCGGCCGTCATCGTTACCGGTGCGGTTGCGCTTGTGTGGCAATCGACGCCGTTGAAGCAGGCCTGCCTGAACCGCTGTCACCGACTGCCGCGGCTCGCGGCCTTCGGTATCGCCGCCGACCGCGATTGCTTGCGCTATGGCATCGGCAATGCGGTCTCGTGCGTCGGGGCCTGCTGGGCGCTGATGCTTATTCCGCTGGTCGCCGGCGGCATGCATGTTGCGACCATGGCGGCGGTCGCGGTCGTAACCTTCGCCGACCGGCGCGCGCCGGCGCGCCCGCCGCGCTGGCGCCTGGCCGTGCCGGTCTAGCGCTTATTTGCCGTTCATCAGCCAATCTTCAACGCGCGCGTGGTTTCGTCGAACAATTCATCGACCGCGATGCAGCGGTCGATCAGCTTCTGCCGGTGGCAGAAGTCGATGATGATCTCCAGGATCGGCCGGCAGGCTTCGACGCCGAAGCGATACGGATCGAGCGCGCCGCCGTCGGGCAGGCCGGCGGCAAGCTTGCTCGCATGGAGCTTGCGGAACATGTCCGCCACCACGTCGGGATGCGATCGCGACAGTTCCTGACGCACCACCACCATGTGATTGATCGGAATGCCACGATGGCGCTCGGCCCATTTCTGGGCGGCCGCATCGGCGTCGGGAATGAGGTGCTTGAGTTTCGGGTCGGGCAGCTTGTCGCCGACGATGCCGGCTGCGACCTCGCCGTCGCGCAGCATCTGCGTCAATTCCTTGCCGTCCGGCGCGCGCCTGACGATGGCCGGGTCGTGATACTCGGCGACGTGCGGATCCTCGAAGGTGATCCACTCGACCTTATCGATGTCGATACCGTAGTCGCTTTCGAGAATGCCGCGCACCCAGGTGCCGGTGGTCACCGTGTAGGCTCGCACGCCGACCCGCTTGCCGTTGAGCTCCGAGGCTTTGAGCGGGCCGCGCTCGGGATTGTAGGCGATGGTGTGATGCTGGCCGCGGCTGACGATCACAGCCGGAATGAGCACATAGGGCTTTCCGGCGGCCTTGGCCTGCAAATAGGTGACGATGGCGAGCTCGGCGACGTCGTAGGCGGCATCGCGCACCACCTTCTTGAACAAGTTGTTGGCAACCTTCACCTCGACGAAGTCGAAGTCGGCCAGATCGGAACGTACCTCCCCGCTCTTGAGCGCCTTGGTGTTCGGATAGTTGCCCAACATCGTGCTGAGCTTGAGCTTCGTTGCAGTCGCCATAAGCGTGATCCTTACTTCCTACTTGGACAAAACGGGATAGAGCGTGAGTGCGGTCTTGCCGAAAATCCAGTCCTGATCCGAGCCCTTGGCGAAGGCGAAGGCCTTGCGCGCAGCCTCGAGAATCTCCGACAGCGTGCCCGGCGAGTTCGGGAAATTGGAGCCCCAAGCAACCCGCGAGGCGCCGAACGTATCGACCACCTTGCCGAAGAACGTCTCCGGCGTGCCCTTTCCCCACCTCTTGGTTCCCCAATTGGACGGCGTAATCTTGAGGAAGACCTGTTTGTATTTGGCCAGCTCGAAGAATTCGACTGCCGCGCTATAGGGTGGACCATCCTCGAACGGCGCACGCGCCAGGTGATCGAGGATCATCATCACCTTTGGGAAGCGATCCATGATCTGGCGCAGGAGCGGCAGCCCTTCTTGCTTCATCTGCATGCAGACCGGAATATTCTTCGCCGACGCATGTTCCCAGAAGGAATAGCTCTTTGGGTCGGCAAAAAACGTCGCCTGGTCCGGCAAGGTCGAGCCGGTGGTGAACAGCCGCATGCCGGTGCAGCCGCGACCGAGCCAGTAGTCGAACGTCTTGACTGCGTCGGGCGCCAGCACGTCGATCGAACAGACGGCGGTGAAGCGTGACGGAACGGCGGCGACCGCATCCGCCACATAATTGTTGTCGTAGCCATAGGCGGTGGAGGAGTGCACGAGCGCCGACTTCTCGACGCCGGCCTCGTCCATGGACTTTATCATGTCCTGATATGTGGTCGGCCGCTCGCTCGACCACGTGGACTGTGTGCCGCCAAGCGGGTCAAGCGGATATTTCTTTGTGTCCGGTGAGACGATGTGCGGATGAATGTCGATGACGGGCATTAGGTTCACTCGCGTTTGGAAGTACGGAGGCTCAAGGATCGATCCTGACGAACACCTCGTCGAGCTGCGGCCGCGACGGGATCAGCTCCTGCTGCAGGCTGTAGGTGACCAGCGCCTCGATGCTGGCGCGGTTCGCCGTGATCCCATAGGGCAGCGGGTCGTCCATCAGCGACAGAAAGCCGCGATAGCGCTTGTCCTCGGGTGTGTCGCCGACGCCGCGCTCGAGCTCCTCGAGATACGGCTTCTTCGCCGCCACGAAGGCGTTCATCAGCGCCCGCGGCAGCCCGGGATGGCGCTTGATGTGTTCATCCTTCACCACGATGAGGCCGTGGATCGGATAGATGCGGGTGCGGCGGAACCAGTCGGCCTCGACGTTTCCAACATCGGCGATCAATTCCGGATAGGTGTCCGCGGCGGCGGCCGCTTCGCCCGCCCTGTCCCAGCCGCTGATCGGCGGGCCGGCCCGGCCGACGCCGGCCGGCCCCGTGAAGCCCGCCTGAATCTCGCCCGCCTTCATCATGCTCTGCAGCGATTTTCCTTCGGGCGCATGAATGACGTTGGGCGGCAGCTTGAGCGTCGCGACATGCTCCTCGTCGTCGACCACCCACGTCACCTTGGAAGAGTCGAGGCCGTATTCGTTGACGAAAATACCGCGCGTCCAGACGCCGGTCGTCACCGAATAGGCGCGGACGCCGACCTTCTTGCCTTCGAGATCCTTCGGCGCCCTGATGCCGGCATCGGGCCGCACCACAAAGCCGCCGTGATGAAAGCGGCGCATCAGGAAGATCGGCAGCGCGATGTAGGGCGCGCCGCGGGCGCGCGCGATCATATAGGTGGTCGGCGCCATCTCGCAGATGTCGAACTCGAGATCGCGCACCATGCGCCGGAACGCGCCGATGATCGGCACCACCTGGATGAAATCGGGCTCGACGCCGTCGATCGGCGCCGCTCGCGACTTCACGGCGCGCGTGTGGCCATAGTCGGCGATCGCGATCTTCAGCCGCGGCCGGCTCGTCATGGCTTCGGATGTCCTTTTACCACCGTCACGCTACTGCTTCGGGATATTGGCCTTCTCGATGACGGCGCGCCACTTGGCGATGTCGCGTGCCATGCGATCGTGCATTTCTTGCGGCGACGTGCCGTGCGCGTCCATGCCGAACTTGCGCGATTTCTCCTGCACTTCGGGCGCTGCGAGGCCGCGATTGATGGCCGCGCTCAGAATAGTGACGATATCGGACGGAGTGCCGCCGCGCACCGCGACGCCGTTCCAACTGGTGACAACGTAGCTCGGGAAGCCGCTTTCCTTTGCGGTCCGCACCTCCTTGAGCAGGGGATCGCGCTCCTCGCCCGAGGTCGCGATGATGCGGACTTTGCCGGGACCGATCACCGGCTGCAGCGCGGCATAGAAATCGAAGGCAAGATCGACGTCGCCTCGCAGCAGTGCCGTCACCAGGTCGGGCGTGGTCCGATATGGCACGATCGTGTAGTCGGCGCCGGTGACTTGTTGGAACAGATGCGCCGAAAGGTTTTGCGTGCTGCCAGGGTTGATGGCGCCGAGATTGAGCTTGCCCGGGCTCTTGCGCGCGGCGTCAACAAAGTCGCCGAGCGTCTTGTACGGCGAACTGTCGGGAACCGCGAGCAGCATCTCGAAGCTCGCGGCCACTGATACTTGCGTGAAATCGTTAAGCACGTCGTAGGGCAGCTTGCTGAACAGCGACATGCTGATGGACTGGCCGTTGCCCATCTCGCCGAGGGTCAGCCCGTCGGCCGGCGCACGCAGCACCTCGGTCATGGCGACAATGCCGCCGGCGCCGGGCCGGTTCTCGATGATGAACGACTGCTTCAGCTCCTTGCTGAGCTGGTCGGCCAGGAGCCGCATGGTCAGGTCACCGACGCCGCCCGGGCCGTAGGGCACGTAGACGCGGACTGGCTTTTGCGGATAGCCGTCGGCGCTCTGCGCAAACGCGGGCAAGGTCACGGCCAAGTGGGTCGCCGCGCAAGCGCACGCGAGCGCAAACCACCGAGGCATGCATCGGTGGCCGGTCGTTCGGCCGGCGGGCTCATCGCCCATCTGCGCTCTCCCCTGCGTTTCCATCGCTAGGTTTACATGGCTACGTTTACTTGGCCGCCGCTATCGGCTTTTTGCTATAGACGCCTGCCCAAGCTGCCGACAAGGGAGGCGCCCGCAGACCGCTTATGCGCGTGCCGAGGCATCGCTCAACGGCCGGTCGTGCGGCGCAGAGGATCGTTCATCGATGGCGCCCAACAAAATCGTACTCGTCGCCGAAGACGATCCTTGGGCGCGACTGATCGCCGTGGTGCTCGATCCGACCACCAGCGCGGAACGCTCGGCCGCATTCGCGGATTTCATGTCACCCGATCTGTCCGACTTCCGCGGCTGGTGCGACAAGGTCCGATCCGCTGCGGCCGCGATCTACCCGAGCGAGGTCAGGCTGGTCGGAACGCAGGACAAGCTGCGCAGCAATCTTGCCACGGCGGATGCAATCTTCACCGAAGCCTTGACGATCGGGCCGCCGGAGCTCGCGGCGGCGCCTCGGCTGAAGGCCGTGCACAAATACGGGATAATCCTGCGCAATATCGATGTCGCCGCCTGCGCCGCACGCGGCGTCAAGGTGCTGGGCATCCGCCGGCGCGCCAACATCGGGTGCGCCGAGCACGCTTTTGCCTTGATGCTAGCGCTGGCGCGGCGAATTAACAATCTCAGCGGCCTGATCAGCATCGACCAGATTGTTGCGAGCGGTCGTACCTACGCGCCGTTCGACCGGCGGCACACGCCGGGCGCCAACTACGGTCGATTTTCGGGAACACGCACGCTCAACGGCAGCACGCTCGGGATTATCGGCCTGGGCGAGATCGGCCGCGAAATCGCCTTGCGGGCCGCAGCGTTCGGCATGACGACGCATTACTTCCAGCGGACCAGGCTCGGCCCGGGCGACGAGGACTCACTCAAGGTTTCGTACCGGCCGGTGGAGGCGTTGCTCGCCGACAGCGATTGGGTGATCCCGCAGCTGCCACTTGGCCCATCGACGTTGCACTTCATCGATCGCCAACGGCTAGCGCTGATGATGCGCGGCGCGTGCATCGTCAACGTGTCGCGGGCGGAGCTGGTCGATCGCGCGGCGCTCCTCGACGCGTTGCGATCCGGCCATCTCGGCGGCTTCGCGCTCGATCCGCTGTATGAGGAGCCGGGCCGGTCTGACGACGAGCTTCTTTCATTCGACAACGTGATCCTGATGCCTCACATGGCGGGATCACCTCGATTCAACGGGCTGAAGGATATCGAAGATGTCATCGCAAGCCTCATGCACGCGGTCGCGCCATGAGCGGCGCTCGATGCATGGGTCCACTGCGACCACGAACGGCGCCCACAACTGCGCTGTTGCGGGCGCCGCTGATTGACTCGGAGTGAGAAGAAAAATGGGGAGTGCCAATCGCGGAGCGAGAGGCACTCCCGACAATTCGGCAACCGGAGTTCTCCTAACTGCCGGAAGCTGACAGCACGTCGCCGAACAACTGCCAGGTCGTGCCGTCAAACTTCTGCAATTGCATCTGCTTGATCGGGTCGAAGTCGTCGGCCGAGGTCGACAGCATGATGCCGGGCAGCAGCATCGGCAGCTTCACATTGTGCAAGCTCGCCGCCTGCTTCATCACGTTCTCGCGCGTGAGGTTGTCGCCGCAGGCTTTGAGAACCTCGACCATGGTTTGCACGAACGAGTAACCGATGACGGCCTGCACGTCCGTGGTGTTCGCCGACAGCCCGGCCTTGTTCATGAACGCCAGCCACTCCTTGTACTCAGGCGTGCTCTGCCATTGCGGATCGGTGGGATCCTTGGCAAACGCCGCCGAGATGATGCCGACGCCCTTCTCGAGCCCGGCCGGCTTCATGACGGTGCCGACCGCATTGCCCACCGAATTGAGGAAGTGGGTCGGCTTCCAGCCGACGTCATAGACCTTGCGGATCGATTGTGCAGCGAATTTGGGGATCGCCGCCGTCAGCAGCACGTCGGCGCCGCTCGCCTGCAGCGCAACGATCTGCGAATCGACGGTCGGATCGGTAGTCTCGTAGGACTGCGTGGCGATGATCATCTTGGCGGCCTTGTCGCCCAGGCCGGCCTTCAGGCCATTGAGATAGTCCTTGCCGTAATCGTCGTTCTGATACAGCACCGCGATCTTAGCATTCGGCAAGTTCTTGAGGATGTAGCTCGCATAGATGTGCGACTCGTTGCCGTAGCTGGGCAGCCACATCATCGTCCACGGGAAATGCTTGGGATCGTTCCATTGATCGGCGCCGGTCGCCAGGAACAGCTGCGGTACTTTATTCTCGTTCAGATAACCGTGGATCGCCATGTTGGGCGGCGTGCCGAGCGTGTTGAACATCAGCAGCACCTGGTCCTGCTCGACCATCTGACGCACCAGCTCCACGGTCTTCGGCGGGCTGTAGCTGTCGTCCTTGCTGATGAAATTGATCTTGCGGCCGTTGATGCCGCCCTTTTCGTTGATCATGGCGAAATAGGCCGCATCGACCTTGCCGATGACGCCATAAGACGACGCCGGGCCGCTATAGGGCATCGTATTGCCGATCTTGATTTCGCTGTCGCTGGCGCCCGGACTGTATTGGCCGGCCGCCCAGGCGACGCTGCTCGCGGCGACGAGGACGGCGGCCGACAGGCCGGCCACCATGATCTTTCTCATTGTCATGACAACCTCCTTTTCTGTTCCTCCAAACCTTGTCCGGCAGTGGCGCGACGCGACTGCACTCGGCGCATCAGGCCGGCGAGCGAGCCCACGACACCGCGCGGCATGACGTACATGAACAGCAACATCGTCAGGCCGTAGATCGCCCATGGCGCGGCGTCGGAAATGTCATTGGCGATGTTGGGCACGAATTCGATGAACAATCCACCGACTATCGCGCCGAAGATCGTCGCAATGCCGCCGATAGCCGAGCCTACCAGAAAGGACAGCGACAGAAACAGCGTGAAGCTCTCGGGTGCGACAAAGCCGATCACAATTGCGGACAGCGCACCGGCGACGCCGGTGAACAGGCTGCTGGTGCCGAAGGCGAGCGTCTTGTACCGGGCGACGTCGATGCCCATGGCCGCTGCCGCGATCGGATGATCACGGATCGCGACCAGGGCACGGCCGGTGCGGCCATGGAGCATGTTGGCGGCGACCCGCATCGCGACGAGCAGCACCGTGAGCACCACCAGATAGAGCCAGCGATCGCGGCCGATGCCGAGGAACGCCGGCGCCTGCACCTTAATCAGGTTGATGCCCTGTTGCCCGCCGGTCCAAGTGTCGAAATACTTGAGCAATTGCGGCGTGGCCACCGCCATCGCCAGCGTCACCAGCGCCAGATAAGGTCCTTCGAACCGCAGCGCCGGCAGGCCGAACAACACCCCGAGCGCAAAGCAGATCACGGCGGCGGGCGGCAGCGTCGCCCAGTACGGCACGCCGTAGCGATGCATCAGGATGGCGGCGGTATAGGCGCCGGCGGCATAGAAGCCGCCGTGGCCGAGCGAAATCTGGCCATTGTATCCGGTGAGGATATTCAGCCCAAGGACGGCGATGGCGTAGATCATCACCTGCGTGAGCTCGAAGACGTGATAATTGCTGATCGTGAACGGCAACGCGACGGCGGCCGCGATCAGCACCAGCGCGCCGGTCGAGCGCCAGGCGCCGGCGACAAATGCGCCATTGCGAGTGGCGGCGGCCGGCTGCTCTGCGGAAGCGATGGCGACGCTTTTGGCCATCGTCATACCCGCCGCACGATCGCCACGCCGAACAAGCCGTTCGGCCGGAACACGAGAACGAGCACGATCAGCGCCAACGCCACGGTGAGCTTCAATTGGCTGGCGATCAGATAGGCCCCGACCAGATTCTCGGTGACGCCGACGATGAGCCCGCCGACCACGGCGCCGATCGGGCTGGTGATGCCGCCAAGCAGCGCGCCGGTGAAGGCGTAAAGCAGCACACCGCCCATCATATTGGGATCGAGGAACAGCACCGGCGCCACCATGATACCGGCGACTGCGCCGATGGCGGCGGCCAGGCCCCAGCCGATCGCGAGCATGCGCCCCACCGGAATGCCGCACAGCCGCGCCGATTCCGGATTCTGCGCCGCCGCGCGCATTGCCAATCCGGTCGCCGTGAAGCGGAAGAACACGAACAGTGCAACCAGCATGGCGAGTGTGACGCCGATCACGCCGAGATCGCGCGTCGTCATCAGCGCGCCGAACAAAGTGCGGTCCGGGAACGGGCTCGGGAACTCCTGCAGCGTATAGGTGAAGAGCCAGCCCGCTAGCGCGTTGAAGATCAGCAATAGCCCGATGGTGACGACGACGGCGGCGAGAACGGGAGCGTTCTCCACCGGCCGGATGACGATCCGCTCGATGATCATGCCGCCGACGAACGAAGCGACCAGCGTGAGCGAGAACGCGGCCCAGAACGGCATCCCGACATTGACCAGCATCCAGGCGATGTAGGTGGAGAACATCGCCATTTCCCCTTGCGCGAAATTCACCAGATCGGTCGCCCGGTAGATCATCACCAAAGCCAGAGCAAGGCTCGCATAGACGGCGCCGGCGGCGAGCCCTGAAAAAATTTGCTGCAGCAATTGATGCATAGAGGCCCGTCAGTAGCCGAGATAGGAGCGGCGGATTTGTGGATCGTCCGCCAAGGTCTTGGCAGGACCGGACATCACGACGTAACCGGTTTCGATCAGGTAGGCATGGTCGGCCAGGTCCAAAGCGAGCGTCGCATTCTGCTCCACCAGCAGCACGCTGACGCGCTGCTCGCGCCTGATCCGCTCGACGATATTGAAAATGTCTTCGACGATGCGGGGCGCGAGCCCAAACGACGGCTCGTCGAGCACAAGAAGCCGCGGCGACATCATCAAAGCGCGGGCGATGGCGAGCATCTGCTGCTCGCCGCCCGAAAGCGAGCCGGCCTGTTGCCGCCGCCGTTCGCCGAGAATCGGAAAATAGCCGAACATGCGCCCGATGCCGGCATCGGGCCGACCGGCACGGGCGTAGGCGCCGAGCCTCAGATTTTCCTCGACGGTGAGCCCGGTGAAAGTGCCGCGGCCCTCAGGCACGTGGGCGATGCCGAGCGCCGCGATCGCTTCGGTCGAACGCCGCTCCAGCCGCTGCCCGGCAAACCGGATTTCACCCTCGCTGCGGACCATGCCGCAGATGGCACGCAGCGTCGTCGTCTTGCCGGCACCATTGGCGCCGAGCAGCACGGTCATGCCGCCTTCCTCGACCGCGACATCGATGCCGTGCACGACCTCGGACTGACTGTAGAACGCCTTGACCGCACGCAGCTCGAGGATCGGCGCCATCAGTGCCGTCTCCCGAGATATGCTTCGGTGACCGCCGCATTGTCGCGAACCTCGTCGGGCGAGCCGTCAGCAATGACGCGGCCGAAATTGAGCACCACGACTTGATCGGAAAGACCCATCACTAGGCCCATATGGTGCTCGACCAAAAGCACGGTGATGTGGAGCTGATCGCGGATCGAGCGGATTAGCGTGCCGAGCTCCGCCACTTCTTCGTGATTGAGGCCGCCGGCGGGCTCGTCGAGAAGCAACAGCTGCGGCTCGGCGGCAAGCGCGCGGGCGAGCTCGACGCGTTTGCGCGCGCCGAGCGAGAGGCTAGCCGCGGACCGCTCGGCCGCGCTCTCCAACCCTACGAAGGCCAGCATCGCGCGCGCGGTGCGGTCAAGTGCGTGCTCCTCGCCGCGCGTCCACGGCAGCGTCACGGCATCGCGGAGAAAGCCGTAGCGGCCACGGGCATGCCCGCCAACCTTGACGTTATCGAGCACGGACATCGAGCCGAACAGCGCCGGGCTTTGGAACGTGCGGCTCATGCCGATAGCCGCGATGTCCGACGGCGCGCAGCCGCGCAGCGATTTGCCGTTCAGGCGAATGTCGCCGCGCTCTGCGTGATAGAGCCGGCTCAGGCAATTGAACAGCGTGGTCTTGCCGGCGCCGTTCGGTCCGATCAAGCCGACGATGCGGCCTCTTTCGACCGCGACATTGACGTCATCGAGGGCGACGATGCCGCCAAAGCGCATCGTCAGGTGGCCGATCTCCAGCAATTGCGGAGACGCCCGATCTTGCATCCCGACGGCTGCCGGCATCGCGCAACGATCCCCTTCGGCCCCTCACGTTTTTGTCCTTGTGCGCCTGCCGGCGTTCGCCGATCGCGCATGACGCACCGTCCTAGCGGGGTGCCAAGCGTTTCGAAAACGTGACATGACAGCGCTTCAGGCGTCAACGCGAACCGGCATGATTTTTGCCACACGCAACGCTAATAAGCGCCGGCTAGAACTTAAGTCTTAGGCCGACAGAATGCGCTGCAGCAATGCCATCAGCGCATCGGGCGCCGTGACATTCGGGCTGTGGCTTGCGTCGAACTCGTGGAGCGGCCAGCCCTCGGCACGGGCGCGGTCGGCGAACTGCCCGAACGGGCCGCGGTCGGCATAGCGCATGCACTGAATATAGGTTCGCGGCAATCGAGGCTCGGCGTGCAGCCGGACGGGCTGACTGAAGCACCTCACCGATTGCGGCATACGGAATTTTGTGACCCACGCGGCGTCCTCTTCCGACGTGTCGGGCGGGACGGGATTTGGCGCAACGCGCCAGCCGTCGCCGGCTTTGACGCTTTCGAGCTGGCGTTGCCGGTGCTCGCCGGGCACCAGGTCGAACAGCGATTGGCCATCCTCCGGAACGAAGGCATCGAGATATATGACCTGAGCCACCCGCTCAGCCGCCCGATCTGCGACGCCGGTGGCGACCATGCCGCCATAACTGTGGCCGATCAGCACGACATTGCGCAGCTCTTCGCATTTGAGGACACCGAGAACATCCTGGATGTGGGTTTCGAGGTCATTCTCCGGCCGCGCCAGATGGGCGCGCTCGCCCAATCCCGTATAGGTCGGCGCGAAGAATGCGTGCCCGGCCGCCGCCATCAGGGGCCGCACCTTTTTCCACGCCCACGCCGCCGACCAGGCACCATGAGCCAACACGATTACTGCCAAACAACACCTCCGATAGATTCGCCTGCGTCGCTACTTCTTCCGCTCGTCCCTGACCCGCACCGCCTTGCCTTGCGAGCGCGGCACTTCGCCCGGCGACTTGACCACGACGTCGCAGGTCAGGCCGATCAGCGATTTTATGTGGTTGCTGACTTCCTGCGCCTTGCTGCTGCGATCACCGATCTCGGCGCCGGGCGCGACCTCGACCTCCACCGTTACGGTATCGAGCGCGCCGTCGCGCGTCAGCACGAGCTGATAATGCGGCGCCAACCCCGGCAGGCCGACCAGCACCGCCTCGATCTGGGACGGGAAGATGTTGACGCCGCGGATGATCAGCATGTCGTCGTCGCGGCCGGTGACGCGCATGATCCGAACATGGGTGCGGCCGCACTTGCAGGGCTCGTGATTGAGGCGCGTGATGTCCCGCGTCCGATAGCGGACCATCGGGAGCGCTTCTTTAGTCAGCGTCGTGATCACGAGCTCGCCGGTCTCGCCCGCCGGCAGCGGCTGCAGCGACTCCGGATCGACGATCTCGAACAGAAAATGGTCTTCCCAGCCATGCAGTCCGGCCTGCGCGACATGGCATTCGCACGCCACGCCGGGGCCCAGTATCTCCGACAGGCCGTAAAGATCGACGGCGGCAATGCCGAACCGCGCTTCGAGATCGCGCCGGATGGCATCGCTCCATGGTTCCGCCCCGAACGCGCCGACGCGCAACGGCAAGCGCGGCAGATCGACGCCCATGGCGGTCGCAACCTCGGCGATGTTGAGCGCGTAAGATGGCGTCGAGCACAGCACATTGGCGCCGAAATCCTTGAGCAGCAGCACCTGGCGCTCGGTACCGCCGCCGGACATCGGTACCACAGTGCAGCCGAGGCGCTCGGCGCCATAGTGGGCGCCCAGCCCGCCGGTAAACAGGCCGTAGCCGTAGGCGTTGTGGACGATATCGCCGGGTCTCGCGCCGGCGCAGGCGAGCGACCGCGCCATCAGGTCCGACCACAGATCGAGATCGGCTTCGCTGTAGCCGACGACGGTCGGTTTGCCGGTCGTTCCCGACGACGCATGCAGCCGCAACAGCTTTTCGCGCGGCATGGCGAACATGCCGAACGGATAGGTGTCGCGCAGATCCGCTTTGGTCGTGAACGGAAAGCGCGCGATATCGGGGAGCCCTTTGAGATCGTCCGGCCGGACGCCGGCCGCGTCGAATTTTTTCCGATAGTGCGCCACGTTGGCGTAGGCGTGCTCCAGCGTGCGCTTGAGGCGGCTCGCCTGCAGTTTGACGAGCGCGTCACGCGGCATCGTCTCGGCTTCGCGATCGAACATGAAGGTGCTGGAATCGCAGGTCGCGGAGGCAATGGTCATGGCTTCGTCTCCGCCGGCACCAGCCTTACACCGCTAAGCGCTGTGCCGCGCTTCTTCTTCCTTGGTGAAATCGGCGCCCTTGTACCCGCTTTCCTCGAGCAGCCGCGGGCAGTGCTCGCGCAGTGACGCGATGATCTTCTCCACCGGCACGTCGGCGAATGTGCCGTGATAAGCAAGATATTCCATGTGGCGGCGATCGCTGCGATCGTAAGGATGGAATATCGAGTCGTTGCGGCCGTCGAATTCGAGCGGCATGACGTCGAAACGCTCGCACATCGACAGATTAAATGCCGGCGTTGCCTTGACGAATTTATCCTCGAGCCAGAGATCGGTGTAGGCATGCCACCGGAACACGTCGCCGCCATTCATCTCGATCAGGCGCGGCGTCGCCAAGTGATTGCAGACATCGGCAAAGCCGAGACGCGCCGGGATTTGGAGAACGCGGGCGCAAGCCGCCAGCAGTGCCGCCTTCGCCACGCAAAAGCCGCGACCGCGCTCGAGCGCGACACGGCCCGAATAGGTCTCGGGCCGGGCAAAGGCCTGATACGGATCGTAAAGAACCGTATCGCGAACCGCGTAATGGAGCCGAACCGCGATTTCGGTCGGCGACCTCGCGCTGCCGGCCTGCGATCGCGCGAAATCGACAATCGCCGGCGCGTCACTTTCGATAAATCGAGCGGGTCTCAGATAGGCAGGATCCATCATTTCGGGAGCGCTCTGCGGCTCGCACGCTCGCGGCAAGCCTTTTAAAGTGTGTTGGGTGCACAAGAGGTAGCACTAACAAGCGCGTCCAACAACTTAGCGCAAAGGTGCGGGCCCAAAGCCCCATTGAGGCCGCATCGGAATTATCCGCGTTCCCCGCACCGGCTCAGCTAAGGCAACCGTAAAACTGCCAGCCAGCCTAAACAGCTTTCCTTCGCCGAGTACCTGATTGCGCTGGCCTGACAGCGCCTTCCTTGGTCCTCTTTCCCGGTATGG
>Ga0306924_10001992_pt1 | contig 19060 bp, 20 predicted proteins | sample sta12Can44000111_FD_203756 | JGI IMG/M metagenome (GOLD analysis project Ga0306924, IMG submission 203756) | Lab enrichment of tropical soil microbial communities from Luquillo Experimental Forest, Puerto Rico - statanox.12C.anox.44.000.111 (v2)... | ecosystem: Environmental > Terrestrial >...
ACGCGAGCCGCCGCCCGATCGACGCGAAACCCAAGCATAGGCGAACGGCCTGCTGCTGCCTATATGCCGAACAGCCTGTCAACCGACACGGATCAAGCGGCGCGCCATGCAGCGGCACGCGGCATGGCGTCGCTGCCGCGGCAACCGGCCGCACGCCGGCCACGCCCGCGCCAATCCCACGCAGCGCCGCCGCCCCGTGCGTCGAAGGTGAGGATCTACGGGAAGCAAGGTGAGGATTTTCAGGAATGGCGAGCGACATCGCACCCATGGGCAAAAGGTGATGCGCGGGCTCGGCGAACATGCACCGCGCCTGTTGCGCGAAGCCCGGCACGCGATACGTCATCGTGATGCGGATTGCCTGAAATCCGCACCCTACGCCGCGCAATCGGCGCGATTCGCCGCTAACCCGCGCGGCGAATCGCGCCGATTGCGGCAATCCGGGCGTTCCGGATGCGCACAAAAACAAAACGGTGCGACGGCCGCCTGGCCGTTCGCACCGTCAGTCAGCGCATCGGAGGTGAGACTTTACGGGAATCAGTCCTTGATCAGGAAACGCGCGCGATTCTTGCCGAGCCACGCCGGCGCGCGGCCTCGGCCGCTCCACGTCTCGCCGGTCTTCGGGTTCAGATACTTCGGCGGCAACGGACGCTTGGGCGTGGCAGCCACCGCGGCCGCAGGACGAAAACCGAGCTCTTCCGGCGTAATGTCGAATTCCTCGATTTTCGCCCTGATCTCGGCAATCGCATCGGTTACCGCCTTTTCGCGTTCCTTATCGATCTTCTGCTGCAGTTTTTCGAGTTGCGCTGTGAGTTGCCTGTAGGTCGCCATATCGATGGGACTCCCTGTGATTTATTTATAAAAGATAGTTGACTCGGCGCGAATGGAAAAGTGCCATTTACGATTCAGCGCCATCGCCTTTTACGATGACGGCATCAATTTCCACGCTTGCTCGTGCATGCGAAAAGCAGGCTACGCACGCCGCTGTCGACCGTTCGCCGAATCTCGTCGAAATCGCCATTGCAGGTGGCGCGCGCGACGTCCATGCAATTGTCCCAGGAATCGCCGCTCGTACACTGCACAAGCGTGGTCGGACGCCCGTCCGAAGTGAACAGCGGCGCACTTCCGCCGCATCCGCCGAGTCCCGCCATTAAAGCAATCAACCCCGCCCTTCGCAACAACGCGCCGTGCTGCCGACAGACCGACGCAAGGATGTGTTTCATTGTTCTTTCCGTCAATCGTTTTTCAAAACGTCCGGAGTATGCCATGCATGCGCGCGCACACGTCAATCATCCCGGCCCGGCGTCCACCGCGGATGCGCGTGCGGCCGGCGCGGATCGTCTGCAATACGCACGAATCCCTGCGCGACGTCAGGCAGCGCCGCCAGCGCGCACCGCACTGCCGCGCGGCATTACCCGTCGATGCCGAGCGCCGCGAGTTTCTTGTAGAAGGTTGCGCGGCCAATGCCGACGCGCGCCGCCGCGGCCGTCACCTTGCCGTTGCACGCGGCGAGCGCGTCGGTCAGGAATCGCCGTTCCCAGGCCGCGAACGCGTCCGCATACGGCACGGCGGGCACGTCCGGCTCCACGGGCGCCGGCGCCCGCGATACCGCCGGCGTGCCGTCGGGCGACGCGCGCGACGGCCCAAGAAACGGCGCGAGCGCGCGCGCGTCGATCACCGCGCGGTCGGACAGCATCAGCGCCCGCTCGAGCGTGTTCCGCAGCTCGCGCACGTTGCCCGGCCACGGATACGCGCACAGCATTCGCAGCGCGTCGTCGGTCAGTTCGCAATGCGCGGCATGGCCGTGCTGCGCGGCCAGCTCCTCGAGCGTCGCGTAAACCAGCGCCGCGATGTCGGACGCGCGCTCGCGCAATGGCGGCGCGTGGATCGTCAGCACGTTGAGGCGGTAATAGAGATCGGCACGGAAGCGCCCCGCCGCGACGAGCGCCGGCAGGTCGGCCGACGTCGCCGCGATGATCCGCACGTCGGCACGCACGATGCGGTTCGATCCGAGCGGCTCGAACTCCTTGTCCTGCAGCACGCGCAGCAGCTTGCCCTGCAGCGGCAGCGGCATGTCGCCGATTTCGTCGAGAAACAGCGTGCCGCCGTCGGCCAGCTCGAACTTGCCGACCCGTCCCCGGCGATCGGCGCCGGTGTACGCGCCCGGCGCCGCGCCGAAGAATTCCGTTTCGAGCAGCGCGTCGGGGATCGCCGCGACGTTGACGGTCACGAGCGGCTTGAGCGCCCGCGGCGACGCCGCATGAATCGCGTGCGCCAGCAGTTCCTTGCCCGTGCCGGTCTCGCCGAGCAGCAGCACCGGCGAATCGACCCGCGCCGCGCGGCGCGCCTGCCGCTTGGTCTCGAGGCTCGCCGCGCTGGTGCCGACGAAGCTTGCGAACGTGTATTTCGCGCGGCGCGCCTGCGCGAGCGAACGCTGCGTCGCGATCAGCTCCTGCTGGACCTGCAGGTAGCGCGAAAAAATCGGCGTGAGGGTCTTCAGTTGATCGAACAGCGCGAAGCCGATCGCGCCAACCGTCTCGCCCGCCTCGTTCTTCAGCGGCAGGCGGGTCACGACGAGCGGCTCGCGGCCCGTCTCCATGATGTCGAGCAGGATCGGCTGCCCCGTCGCCACGACCTCGCGCATCAGGCTGTGCGGAATCACGGCCTCGCAGTCGAGACCGATCGCCTGCTGCGGGTCGGCGAGGCCGAAGCGCGCGGCATAGCGCTCGTTCATCCACACGATGCGCGCGTCGCGATCGACGATCAGCGTGCCGGCGCTCGAATCCTCAAATGTCCTGAACAGCGATTCGGCGGCACGCCGCAGGATGTCGCCGTAATCGACGGGCAAGCCGGCCCAGTCGTTCATCATGGTGTCGTCGTCTCCGCTTGTCGTGATGCGCCGTCTCCAAAGCGGGACGATTATCTCATTCCCGAGACATCCGGCAATGCCCCGTCAATAAACGGTCAGGATGCCAATTCGAGTTTTCCGTCCGAACATTTCGTCTCCCGAACGAGACGTTTTCTGTAGAATCGACTGACAATTGACCGGCGCTGGCCCGCCGGCCACCGGCGGACACGCGTCCGGCGGCGCACTCCGGCCGATGGCACGAAACCTGCACGAACGTGAGCCGGCCCGCGGCGCGGCATGCCGCACGCGGCCGAACGACAACCAAAGCAATAGGAGACTCTCTTGTCATTCGTGATCGTCCTCGCCGCGCTGGCGTTCCTGATGTTCGCCGCATACCGCGGCTACAGCGTGATCCTGTTCGCGCCCATCGCCGCGCTCGGCGCGGTGCTCATGACCGATCCGGCCGCGGTCGCGCCGGTGTTCTCCGGCATCTTCATGGAGAAGATGGTCGGCTTCGTCAAACTGTATTTCCCGGTGTTTATGCTCGGCGCCGTGTTCGGCAAGGTGATCGAACTGTCCGGCTTCTCCGAGGCGATCGTCCATGCGGCAATCCGCTACATCGGCCGATCGCGCGCCAATGCGGTGATCGTCGCGGTGTGCGCGCTGCTCACCTACGGCGGCGTGTCGCTGTTCGTCGTCGTGTTCGCCGTGTATCCGTTCGCGGCCGAGCTGTACCGCCAGAGCAACATTCCGAAGCGGCTGATGCCCGGCGCGATCGCGCTCGGCGCGTTCTCGTTCACGATGGATTCGCTGCCCGGCACGCCGCAGATCCAGAACATCATCCCGAGCACGTTCTTCAAGACGACCGCGTGGGCCGCGCCCGCGCTCGGCACGATCGGCTCGGTGTTCATCGTGGCCGTCGGCCTGACGTACCTCGAATGGCGCCGCCGCGCCGCGATGGCCAGGGGCGAAGGCTACGGCACATCGCTCCTGAACGAGCCGGAGCGCGTCGAGACGGCGTCGCTGCCCCATCCGCTGCTCGCGATCTCGCCGCTGATCCTGGTCGGCGTCGCGAACTTCGCGCTCACCAAGCTGATTCCGGTCTGGTACGGCGCCGCGTCGTATACGGTCGCGCCCGACGTGCTGCCCGGCGTGCATACGCCGGTGACGACGTCGATCAAGACCGTCGTCGCGATCTGGTCGGTCGAGGCCGCGCTGCTGCTCGGCATCCTGCTCGTCGTCGCCACGGCGTTCCGCCGCGTCAGCGATCGTTTTGCCGCCGGCTCCAAAGCGGCGGTCGGCGGCGCGCTGCTCGCCGCGATGAACACCGCGTCGGAGTATGGCTTCGGCGGCGTGATCGCCGCGCTGCCGGGCTTTCTCGTCGTCGGCGACGCGCTCAAGAGCATCCCGAACCCGCTCGTCAACGCGGCGGTGTCGGTCAGCTCGCTGGCGGGCATCACCGGCTCGGCGTCGGGCGGCATGAGCATCGCGCTCGCCGCGATGTCGGACCTGTTCGTCAAGGGCGCGCAGGCGGCCAACATTCCGATGGACGTGCTGCACCGGGTCGTCGCGATGGCCAGCGGCGGCATGGACACGCTGCCGCACAACGGCGCGGTGATCACGCTGCTCGCGGTCACGGGGCTCACGCACCGCGAATCGTATCGCGACATCTTCGCCGTGACCGCGATCAAGACGCTGGCGGTGTTCTTCGTGATCGCCGTGTATTACGCGACCGGGCTCGTGTGACGCGCGCCGTTCGGCGCATGAGATGAGACAGCCGCCAAAGTCTGTCGTCGCCGTCAGGCTTTGGTGGGCAATGCCACTTGGACCGTCATCAGGCTTCGCTGGCCCAACGCCCGGCCAAGGCGGTTGCGGCCAATCATCGCAACGCTGAAATTCCGTCGAAGATCCTTCACAATACCGGGCGGCGACGCGTTCGCGTCCTGTTCCAGCGAGGGCCACCCGCACCATCCACACGCACGTCACGGCGTCGTGATCGAATCGCCTTTCCCGCGCGCGCCGCCTGCCGGCGATCCGCACCGGCGACCGCCGTCCGCCCTACCCGAACCCGCAGCCCCAGACAGGCCGTCCATGCTGACACCGGCGATCACGATCCTGATTCCCTCGCTGACGAGCCTGATCATCACGGTGCTGCTGGCATCGCTGCGCGGCTCGAACGTGCCCGGAATCGCCGACTGGATCTGGTCGAACGTGCTGCTGGCCGTCGCGCTGCCGCTGCTGCTGTTCCGCCACCTGCTGCCGGACGCGATCGCGATCCTGTTGCCCAACATCCTGCTGATGGCCGCGACCGCGCTGTACTACGCCGGCTGCAGCCGTTTCGTCGGCAAGCGGCCGAACTGGCCGATCGTCGCGCCGCTCGCAGCCGGCGTCTGCGCAGGGTTCGTGTATTACATCTTCGTCGTCGACCACATCCCGGCCCGGGTGTTGCTGATCTCGTGCTATTCGGGCGTGCTGCTCGCGCTGGCGGCCGAACGGCTGCTGACGCGGCCCGCCCGGCCGCAATCCGCGCGGTTGCACGATCTGTCCGCCGCGATCGCCATCGGCTCTTTGCTGGTCCATGTCGCGCGCGCCGTCTATTTCCTGCCGCTCGACGCTCGCACAGGCGAGCTGCTGTTCATGTCGAAGGGCAACGTCGTGCTGATGATCGTCGCGGCGGCCACGCTGCCGATGCTGTCGATGGCGTCGATCATGCTCGTGCATGATGCGCTGCTCGCCGAGGCTCGCCATGCGGCGGACCGCGACTTCCTGACGGGCACGATGTCCCGCCGCGCGTTCGAACATCGTGTCGAACGTCATTTCCCGTCCCAGCCGGCCCACGCCGCCGGCCTGGCGGCGCTGATCCTGATCGACATCGACCACTTCAAGTCGATCAACGATACGTACGGGCACGCCGGCGGCGACACGGTCCTGCGGGAATTCGGCGCGGTGGTCCAGGCGAACCTGCGCGGCGACGCGACGGTCGGCCGGATCGGCGGCGAGGAGTTCGCGGTGTTCGTGCCCGAGCTATCGCTCAAGGAAGCGCTGCGGATCGCGGAACGGCTGCGGCACGCCGTCGAACAGACGCCGGTCATCACCGCGCAAGGGACGTGCCGCTATACGATCAGCTGCGGCGTCGCCGTCCTTGCCGCCAGCCAGGGCTACGAACAGCTGTACGCGCAGGCAGACGCGAACCTCTATACGGCGAAGCATTCGGGCCGCAACCGCGTGGCCGCGTGAGCGCGCCTGCCCGCGTGAGGCGCGGCCTCCTCCACCCATGCCGCGTTTTGCTGCGTGACTTCGTCCATCTGCCCGACCTTCGTGAAGGACTCGACGTATTGCGCGCGCGCCTGCTTGAGCTGGCTCAGGAGCGTCTTGCCTTGCTGCGCGCGAATGAGCTTTTCGAGGGTCTGCACGTTGCCGTTGACCCGATCCTTGTTCTCCGCGATTTTGCGGAAGACCTGGTCTTTGCGGTCCTGCTCGCTGGTGACGATCAATTCCAGGGTCCGGCGTGCGTTGGATCGCATCGTGCTGTCGATTGCGTTCGCTGCCTGAGCGTTGACCCAGTCGGATTCGATCAGCTCGTCGTTCAGGTTTCCGATGTTGATGAAGCGCGATGAGCCGCCATCGCACTCCACCGTACATATTGGGAAATCATCCAGTCCGAATCCTCCCGTTCAGAAGGTCTCCCAACTGGAATTCGCCAGGTCGGCTTCGGCGGAAGATCCCGATCGCGGCAGGCTGGCACCCGTGGGCGCCACCGCACGCGGCGCTTTGACAAAGGCGCTCGCCGCGCGTGTGCGGGACAAGGCTGCCGGTGCCCTGTCCGCACGCAGCGTACGCGCCAACGTTGGCGTCGACGACACGACTGACACTGACGCGTCATGCGCAAAAGTAAACGAGGAAACAGCCTCCTTCATCCGGCCGGCCTGCACGTCGAGCGCTTGCGCGGCGGCGGCGGCCTCCTCGACCAGCGCCGCGTTCTGCTGGGTGACCTCGTCCATCTGGACGACCGCCTGGCCGACCTGCTCGATGCCCCGGCTCTGCTCGTCGGATGCGGCGGTAATTTCGCCGGCCAGATCGAACACCTGCCGGATCGCCTGCTGAACCTTCGCCACCGTATCGCCCACCTCGGTCGCCTGGCGGGAGCCCGACTCGACTTGCTCAAGCGACGCCTCGATCAGCACCTTGATTTCCTTTGCGGCCGCGGCCGAACGCTGCGCCAGGCTTCGCACCTCCGACGCGACCACCGCGAAGCCACGCCCCTCCTCTCCGGCGCGGGCCGCCTCCACGGCGGCATTGAGCGCAAGGATGTTGGTCTGAAACGCGATGCCTTCGATCAGGCCGATGATCTCCGAAATCCTGCCCGCGCCCCGGCTGATCTCGGTCATGGTCGTCACCATTTCCTGAACGGACCGGTTGCTCGCGTCTGCCAGTCCGGTCGCATTCACGACCACCGCATTCGCCTGGCGGGCGTTATCGGCGTTTTGCTTCACCGTCACCGTCAGTTCGGTCATGCTGGCCGCGGTTTCCTCGAGCGAGGCCGCTTGCTGCTCGGTACGCGCGGACAAGTCGAGATTTCCGGCCGAGATCTGCCGCGACGCCGTGCTGACGCTGTCGGCGGCGACATGGACCTGCGCCAGCACCTGGCCGATACGGTCCATCAGGTTGTTGAACGCGACCGCGGTCTGGCCGATCTCGTCCAGGTGCTCGACCGGCACGCGCCGGGTGAGATCGAGAGAGGCATTGACGTCCTGCAGCGTTTTCTGGATGCCCCCGATACCGCGGCCGAGCGAACTAATCTGCACCAGCACGTATGCCCAGGTCACGAGTGCGCCGACCACGAGCATCGAAATCATCATGGTCATCATGCGCTGATAGGCCGCCGCATCACGCTCGCGCGCCGCTTTCGATTCGCTGTTCAACAACGCGCTGAGCTTCATCACGTTCTGAAAAAGACTCACGCCGTACGGACGGACTTCGTTCGTCTCCACCGTCATTGCTTCCGGCACGTTCCCGGCCTGGAACAACTGCACGGCTTTCGATAGCGCCACACTGAATTTTTCGTGATTCCGCACGATCTCGTCCGCCAGCGGCTTGATGGCATCCGCCTTGTCGCTGCGCTCGAACAGCGCGAACTGCTCGTCGCTCGATTTCTGAAGATGCCGAATGAAATCAAATCGCTGCCGGCGCTCCGCCTGATCCGACAGGGCCATCGCCTCCATCACCTGGATGACCTCGACCAAGGTCGCGATGTAGGAACTCTCGATATATTGCGCGGGCAGCGTGAGTTGCTCATAGGTCTGCCGCGCTCGAATGTCGGCATTTCGGATTCCGTTCATTCCGATACCGGCAACGACGAAACACAACGTTCCAAGCATGGCGAAAGCAAGGACAACACGTGTCTTCAAGCTGCGATCAAGGCGATTCATTCGCTGGGGTTCCTCTTGCTTTTTCTATTCAGGTCGTGCCGGCATGCATGTCACCGGACTGGCGCCGCTAACGTGGCAATCCATCGATCATTTGACGCACGATCTTGTCCTGCCTCGGGTTGCGCATGGACATCACGCAAGCCGCATGCCAATCCAGATCGGCATGCGCACCACCGGCGTATCGCACCGGAATGGCCAGTGTCCGCAGGGGAAGCCGTCTGCAGCGCGCGGCACACCGCTCGTGCGCAGGGTTCGCCGAAGCGGGAACCGATTGATGAAATGATCAAGATCGCGAATGGCGGGTGCTTTCAATTTGATGAAAACAGCATCCGTGATTACCCTGAATGGCACCCACGCCGGCGGAGACGGTTGCGCGTACACCTTCATGCACGATCGCACGGCCGCCCTGTCGAGCCTAAAGTTTCCGCACGCGTCTCCGATAACCCGAATGTCGGTGCTTGAACCACGATGGCGTATTGCGCGCACATCGTTACATTTTTTATAACACCAGCATCCCAAGGAGACCGGTAAAGCGCGGCTGACGGGGAACACCCCGAGTCGACCACGCTCAACCTCACACATCACATGATCAAGCGCTACGCAACGAACCTCGCCTTGTCGTCTGCATTGCTTGCCGTTTGCTGCACGGCATTCGCTGCCCCGGCCATCCCCGCGCAGTTCCGCGGAATCTGGACGGCGCCGTCCGAATGCCCGGTCTACAAGCAGTCCGGCGCGACGGACACCGGCGTCTCCGTGACGCCGACCGGTGTTCAGCAGTATGAAACCTACTGTGAGCTCAAGAAAGTCGTGCGCACAGACGCCAGCACCTTTGCCGGACGCTTCACGTGCAACGTCGAAGGCGCAACGTCGACCGAAACGATCAAGCTGACGCTTGCCGGCGGTCAGCTTCGGTACAACGGCGCCGCCGCGCTGTCGCCGTGCCGATAACGCAAACACACGCGTGACGACAGACACACGCCGCGTGACGACATGCCCCGGGCCTGCATAAAGAGGGCGTGCGCGCTTCCTTTCGGGCCGTTCAATCGCCGTTCCACCACAACTTACCGTTATTCCATGAAGACACTTCTCAAGATCTCGATCGTTGCCGCCGCGCTGACCGCTTCCGCCTTCACGCAAGCCGCGGGATGGAAATTCGACCGTGACCAGAACCAGCACCAGGACGATGCGCTGTTCGCGCACGGCTCGTCGGAAAAGGTCGCCGCGGTGGTCGGCAAGAGCTTCGCCGTCGACGTCGGCTGCTATTCGGTCACGCCGAGCCAGTCCGGCATGTTCATCCGGATCTCCGGCCCGAGGACGATGGACGATGCGGGCACGTCGGCCGCATTGCAGATCAACGGCAAGCGCTACCCGCTCAAGATGGCGTTCGTCAACAACGCCGAAGGCTGGATCTGGCAGGACGACGGCACCGACTGGCGCAGCGGCCTGTACCAGGCGCTCGAGAGCGGGAAATCGCTGAAGGTGACGATGCTCGGCACGACCGAGGCGATCCCGATGACCGGCGCCCAGGGCGCGATGGCGAGGCTCAAGCAGGCCTGCAACTAACCCCGGCGCGACAGCCGGCGGGATCGGCGATGCCGGCGGCGTCCGGCATCGCCCGGCGCCGGTTCGCATAGCGATCCGCCTGCCGCGTCGCAAAAGCGCCGAGGGCCGACGCGATCGACAGCAGCCCCTTCGCGACGTACAGGACGATCAGCGCGCCTGCGAGATCGCCGACGCACATCGCCACGAATCGCCGCGCGAGGTGATCGGTATCGCCTTGCAGCGCGAACCAGACGTGATGATCTCCTGATTGAGCCACAGCGACACGACGAACGCGGCGGCCGTGCCCGCCACCGGCCAGAAATGCAAACGTAAGCCAGACGTTGACGTAAAATGAGCGCCGAGCCCGCTCAGCCATGCCTCGTGACCGGCGCAACAGGCTCTCGTACCGCCGCTATTCCTGCATGAACGGAGAGTGCCGCAGCAATGCCGCGTCCAGCCGAAATCTATCTGCGATTCCTGCAGCTCGCCGATGCACTGCGCGGCCTCCCGTCCCTTCCGTCGCTCGACCCGCTCGAAGAGCGCATCCTCGATTTCATCGCGCGCGCCACGCACGCCAACGAGCGCCTCTCGGTGCGCGACATGATGAACCATCCCGAGCTCGCGTCGCCCGCCACGCTGCATGCCCGCATCACGTCGATGCGCGACAAGGGCTGGATCATGCTGAGCGACACCGACGATGCACGGCGCAAGCAGATCGAGCTCACGCCCGCCGCGCTGCGCCATTTCGACAAACTGTCCGAGTGCCTGCTCAAGGCAACGCGGCACAAATAAGGGCATTCCCGCCATCGCCGGCTGCGCTGTCGCTCGCGTTTTCCCCGATACCCAACCGCTTCCGCCAACGCCGTCCGGAGGCTTTTTGGGTGCCACATCATCGGCATGAAACGTCAGACGCCGCGCCGGTACAGCCCTCATTTCGGGCCGTACGAAAATGCTCCGTCGCTGCCGCCGGTTCGCGTTAAACTCTGTGACGCTGTTTGCAACAACGACATCTTCGCCATTACGGCACAAACGACACGAGGATTGGTTCGATGCGCACTACCGGCTCATCCGGGGCTATGACCCTGCTCACCGAACACGACCCGGCCGACGGCCGCGAACTGCGCTCGTTGCGCCTGGAAGCCACTGCCGACGGCAAGAGCGTGCTGCTCGTCGAAATCGACGAACGCAAGCCCGGCGTGCATCGCGAGGTCCGCTACGAAATCACGCCCGCCGAGCTGATCGCCGCGATCCGTTCGAACGGCACCGAGCTGCATGGGGAAAACCATGGCGCGGCATTGCTCGCGCGCAGTTCCACCTGACCCGCCCGGCCGGTGAGCCGCGCACCGCGCGCCGGCTCACCGTCATCGTCGCGCCCCGCCGCCGTCTTGAAAATGGCCGATAATCGGACCACCTGAACGCCGTCCACACGCGTCCGATCCTTCGTATCCCGTCATGCTTCGTGACCTTGTCGCCCAGTACGGGCCGCTCCTCGTATTCGCCAACGTGCTCGCCGCCGCGCTCGGACTGCCGGTGCCCGCGATGCCGACGCTCGTGCTGTTCGGCGCAATGGTCGCGCTGCATCCGGCGGCCATCGGCGCGCAACTCGCGACCGTGCTGCTGCTGTCCGTGCTCGGGGCGCTGATCGGCGACACCGTGTGGTACGCGGCAGGCCGCCGTTATGGCGGCAGCACGCTGAAAACCCTGTGCCGGCTGTCGCTGTCGCGTGACAGTTGCGTGAAAAAAACCGAGCGGTTCTTCGGCCGCTACGGCGTGCGGGTGCTCGCGGTCGCCCGCTTCATCCCGGGCCTGTCGCTCGTGTCGGTGCCGATGGCCGGCGCGCTCGGCACGCGCTATCGCACGTTCGCCGGCTACGACGCGCTCGGCGCGGCGCTCTGGACCGCCTGCGGGCTGATCGCGGGGCTGGCGTTCCACCGGCAGATCGACTGGCTGTTCGCCGGCGCGAGCCGGCTCGGCCGCGCGGCGCTGCTGATCGTGCTCGCGCTGCTCGCCGCGTACACGGCGGTCCGCTGGATGCGTCGCCGCGCGCTGATCCGCCAGCTCGCCAACGCGCGGATCGGCGTCGACGAGCTCGACGCGCTGCTGGCCGATGCGGCGTCGCCCGTCATCCTCGACGTGCGCTCCGTCGAACACCGCAAGCTCGACCCGTTCGCGATTCCCGGCGCGCAGTTCGCGGACGAGCGCCATATCGACGACATCGTCGCGCGTTACCCGCTGACCCAGAAGTTCGTCGTGTACTGCTCGTGCCCGAACGAGGTATCGGCGGCGCTGATGGCCAAGCGCCTCCTCGACGCGGGCTTCACCGACGCGCTCGCGCTGCGCGGTGGCCTCGACGCATGGCGCGACACCGGGCGCGCGTTGACGTCGCTCGCCGTCGGCGTGCCGGCGGGCGGCGCGTACGGAATGCATGCACTGAAAACGGATTGAGCGCCGAAGGCATCGTTCCCGCACGCGACAGCGGCCGGCGCGCGCCGCGGACAGACAGATAGGACTGCGACGAATTTGGCGTCGCAATGGCACTCGGCGCCACGAATCGACAGGCGGGCGCCGGCACCGGCTCGGTAATTTCCCTCAGGCGGCGTTGGGCCGCCCGCATTCCGCTGCGGGCGGCGCAACGCCGTCCTACACTGGAATCAACGCTCCACAAAGAAGCGGCATTCACAGGGAGAGATCGATGAAGAACCGGACGACGCGGCTGCTGCGCCAGCTCGCGGATATCCGCCGCGCGCAGCGCTGCACCGCGTTGCGCGCCGCGCGAGCCGCGGCGGACGTGGATCGCACGCTGGCGGAACCCGCCGAAGGCGAAGCCGGGCAGGACGACGACGACACGCAGGAAGCAGCGCCCGCCACCCCCGGCGAACGCAGCCGCCCGCCGCACTGACGCGTGGCTCGCGGCGAACCCGCCGGACGTCAGCGCACCGGCACGCGCCGCAGCGTCAATGCGCTGTGCGCGGCGGTCAGCGCGACCGCCAGCCAGATCGGCCCGTAAGTGGCGAGCTGCGCGGCCGTCAGCGTCTCGCCGAGCAGCAGCACCGCCACCGCGACGAGCAGCACCGGCTCCACATAGCCGAGGATGCCGAACAGCACCATCGGCAGCATCCGGCTGGCCTTCAGATAGCTCGCGAGCGCGACCGTGCTGAGCGCGCCGAGGCCCGGCAGCAGCACCGCCCACAGCAACGGGCGCGCGCTGACCGGCGTCGCGCTCGTCGCGGCCATCGCCGCCGCCACCGGACACAGCAGCGCGACCTCGGCGGCGAACGCCGCGAGCGAATCGACGTTGATTCGCCGCCGCAGCACGAAATACGGCGGATACCCGAGCGCGACGACGAGCGTCGGCCAGGCGAACGCGCGCGTCGCCCACACCTCGTGCGCGACGCCCAGCGCCGCGCATCCGACCGCCAGCCATTGCAGCGGATCGAGCCGTTCGTGGTAATGGAAGCGGCCGACGAGCACCATCGTCAGCGGCAACAGGAAATAGCCGAGCGACACCTCGAGCATCCGCCCGTGCAGCGGCGCCCAGAGAAACAGCCAGAGCTGCACGCCGAGCAGCGCGGCGCTCACGGGCAGCGCGAGCCACAGCGCGCGGTCGCGCACCATGCGCCCGGCGAGCGCGACCAGCGCCGGCCAGCGGCCGCGCAGCGCGATCAGCGCGAGCGCGCCCGGCGCGGTCCACAGAATCCGCCACGCGAATATGTCGAGCCCCGAAAGCGGCGCGAGCAGCTTCGCATACACCGACATCAGCGCGAACAGCGACGACGCCGTCACCGACAGCGCGATGCCGCGCCCGGTCTCCGGATAGCCCGTCATCGCGCGCTCAATGTTGCTGGAAACGCTCGTAGCGCTTGTCCGAATGCCGCTCCTCGAACGTCACTTCGGTCACCCGCGCCGACGGCGGCCCGTGCCGAAGCCACGCGAGCATCCGGTCGAGCTGGGCGGCCGGCCCCTGGATCAGGGCCTCGACGCTGCCGTCGTCGAGATTGGCGACCCAGCCGCGCAGCCTCAGCGCATGCGCCTCGCGCACCGTCGCATGACGAAAGCCGACACCTTGCACGATGCCGCGCACCCGCACGTAGTAGGTCTCGATCCGTTCGTCCAGTTCGTCGTGGCTCATCGCAGCCTCCCGTCTTTCCCATTCAAGCCCGGCATTGTAGACGTGTGCGGCGCAGCATGTCAGCGCCGCCTCCGCGCGCCGAACACGTACAATCTCGCACGACGCACAACTGCCGCGCGGTCCGCGCGTGCCCCAAAGGACTTGCATGACTGACACCTCACGCGATCTCGTTCTGGTCACCGGCGCTTCCGGTTTCGTCGGCTCGGCCGTCGCGCGCATCGCGCAGCAGAAAGGCTACGCAGTGCGCGTGCTCGTGCGCCCGACGAGCCCCCGCACCAACGTCGCGGATCTCGACGCGGAAATCGTCACCGGCGACATGCGCGACGAGGCATCGATGCGCGCCGCGCTGCGCGGCGTGCGCTACCTGCTGCACGTCGCCGCCGACTACCGGCTGTGGGCACCCGATCCGCACGAGATCGAGCGCGCCAACCTCGAAGGCGCGGTCGCGACGATGCGCGCCGCGCGCGCGGAAGGCGTCGAGCGGATCGTCTACACGAGCAGCGTCGCGACGCTGAAGGTGACGAGCGCGGGCATCGCCTCCGACGAGACCGCGCCGCTCACGGCCGACCAGGCGATCGGCGTCTACAAGCGCAGCAAGGTGCTGGCCGAGCGCGCGGTCGAGCGCATGATCGCCGACGAAGGGCTGCCGGCCGTGATCGTCAACCCGTCGACGCCGATCGGCCCGCGCGACGTGAAGCCGACGCCGACCGGCCGCATCATCGTCGAGGCGGCGCTCGGCAAGATTCCGGCATTCGTCGACACCGGCCTGAACCTCGTGCACGTCGACGACGTCGCGAACGGCCATTTCCTCGCGCTGGAACGCGGCCGCATCGGCGAGCGCTACATTCTCGGCGGCGAGAACCTGCCGCTGCAGACGATGCTCGCCGACATCGCGCAGATGACGGGCCGCAAGGCGCCGACCCTCGCGCTGCCGCGCTGGCCGCTGTATCCGCTCGCGCTCGGCGCGGAGGCGGTCGCGAAGTTCACGAAGAAGGAGCCGTTCGTCACCGTCGACGGGCTGCGGATGTCGAAGAACAAGATGTATTTCACGTCGGCGAAGGCGGAGCGCGAGCTGGGCTACAACGCACGGCCGTATCGCGAGGGCCTGCGCGACGCGCTCGACTGGTTCTGCGAGGCGGGCTACCTGAAGTGACGCGCCGGGCGGCACGCCCTGCACTTTGTTACACGCGACGCGCGAACCGGCATCGGCGCAGCAGGTAAAATCGTGGGTCTTACGTAGAGATATCACGCATGAACCTGAACGATCAGATCGATGCGCTCGACGCCGGCGTCGATCAACTCATCCACGCCGCCGACGCCGCCGGGAACGCGGCGCGTCAAGCCGAGGAAGCCGCGCGCGCGGCAGCCGCGGACGCTGAAGCCGCTGCGCAGCGTCACGCCATCGCCACGACCGAGGCGGATGCCGCCGCGCAACGCCATGCCGCCGCCACGGCCGAAGCGGAAGCCGCCGCGCAGCGCCATGCCGCCGCCGTGGCCGAAGCGGAAGCCGCCGCACAACGCCATGCCGCCGCCGCCGCTGACGCCGAGGCCGCCGTCCAGCGTCACACGGCGGCCGCCACGGACGCCGAAGCGATCGTGCAGCGCCACGCCACGGCGATTGCCGAAGCCGAGGCCACCGCGCAGCGCCATGCCGCCGCGATCGCCGAGGCCGAAGCCACAGCGCAACGCCATGCCACCGCGACTGCCGAGGCCGAAGCCACGTCGCAGCGCCACGCCGCCGCCATCGCCGAGGCTGAAGCTGCCGCGCAGCGTCATACCACCGCGATCGCCGAGGCGGAAGCCACGTCGCAGCGCCACGCCGCCGCCATTGTCGAGGCCGAAGCTGCCGCCCAGCGCCACGCCACCGCGACCGCCGAGGCGGAAGCAGTCGTGCAGCGCCACGTCATCGCCACAGCGGAAATGGAAGCCACCGCATCCCGGCCGGCAGACGCCACCACTGATTCTGCGATCGAATCCGCTGCGGCCGTTGCCGATGCGCCCGCCACGTCCGGCGCCGAAGCGACGCACGACGCAGCCCCGGCCGTCGAAATCGCCGCGGCAGTCGACGCCGGCGCCGCTGGGTCCGCCGCCGACGACGCGGCAATCGCCGTCGCGCCCCATGAAGCGGCACCGGCCGAAGCCGCGCCCGCCGCTCACGCACAGGCGGCTCCCGCCGACGCGGCCGAACACGACGCACCCGCGGCACCCGAGGAAAATTCGACGCTGCAGGTGTCGCGCCCGAGCCAGAACGAGATCACGCTGTCCATCAACGGCCAGTCGATCACGTTGCATCCGGAGCAGTTGGGCCAGTTGATCGAGGAACTCGCGCACGCGCGCGCGTCGATGCAGCCCGAGCAGCCGACGGGCATCCCGAGCGGCTGGCGATTCGTGTCGACGAAGAACCCGATGATGGCGGTGCAGAAGCAATCGAACGGCGACCGCCTCCTGGTCGCGCGCCATACCGGCTACGGCTGGGTGCCTTTCACGTTCTCGCCGGACGTGGTGATTCAGATGTACATGATGCTCACGCAGCGGTGAGCGCGGGGCGGTGATCCGCCGCCCCGTTCGCGCCGGGCGCTGCAGAAGGACGCATACCCTGAGAAACAGAGGCCCGCATATTGAGAAAATCACGGGTTTCGCGCCCTGATGGCTCAACGTCATTGCGTATCCAAGCCCCGGTCAAGCAACCGGGGTTTTGTGTTTGCAGGAAGAGCCCCCGACGATGGCCATCAGCAAGCATCTGCGCGTTCTCGCACGCGCCGGCCTCATCACTGAGGGGCGCGACCGCCAGTTTCGCCCTTGTCGCATCGCGCCTGCGCCGCTCAAGCAGGCCGCCGACTGGGCACTGCAGTACCGCGCCCTGTGGGAGCAGCGCCTCGACCAGCTCGACAGCTACCTGCAGCAACTGCAACAGGAGCCGGCCAGGGACTCTCCCGGAAAGGCTGCACCGAAGACCACGTCCGAAGTTTCCTCAACCCGAACCAGGAAGACTCGCCACCATGACTGACAAACTTTCCGTTCCCTTCGTCATCGAGCGCCGCTTCGCTGCGCCGCGCGAACTCGTATACGCCGCGTTGACTGAAGCCGAGCATTTGAGTGCGTGGATGAGCCCACCCGGGATGGAAATGTCCCACTGCACGGTGGATGCGCGTATCGGTGGCGTCTTTCACTACGCGATGAAGCCGCGTAGTGCGCCCGACGCTCCGGCGATGTGGGGCAAGTGGACGTTCCGCGAATTGACGCCCCCCGAGCGCATCGTCGTCGTCGTGCAGTTCAGTGATGCCGAAGGCGGCGTGACGCGACATCCGATGTCCGCGCTATGGCCACTTCATACGCTATCGACAACCACGCTAAGCGAAATCGAGGGGGGCACCACGTTACTGCATCTCGAATGGCGCGCGCTGGACGCCAGCGAAGCCGAAGAAGCCATCTTCGACGCGTCGCACGCCAGCATGTCTCAAGGCTGGGGCGGAAGCATGGACGCGCTCGACAAGTACCTCACGCAGCAGCAAGCCGAGCGCTGAGTCGAGAGACAAGAAAGAAGCGCACTTTACGGTGCGCTTCCATCCCTGGTGATGGAAGCGCATTCGAGTACCTGCGGAAATGGTCGATGCGTTTCCTGTTGCCGGAAGAAACGGGTCAGCATATGCGCCCTGCTTCTCGGGATTTTCTTCCCCCATCGCCCGCCGAGCCTTGTCTGACAAGAGCCACTTTCCCGGGAGATGGGTTCATCTACACGCTCAGCGGTCCTGCACCGGCGCCTGCACGCGGGCCTTCCACTGGCCGCCCTTGCCGCGCCAGTAGCGCCATGCCGACGCGAAGGTCGCGCCGACGTAGAACAGCGCGACGAGCGGCAGCACCGGCGCCCACCACGGCGAACGCCGGTAGTAGCGCAGCATCGGCGCGTAGGCGGTGCACATCGACGCCCACGCGAGCCACGCCGGCCAGGCGCGCGCGCCGTAGACGAGCGACGCGACCGGCGGCACCAGATAGATGATCGTCATGCCGAGCAGCGTGCCGGCCAGCAGCCACGACGAATAGTGCAGCTGCGTGAAGGCCGTGCGGGCAATCATGTTCCAGATGTCGCGCCAGCTGTCGTACGGGCGCAGCGACACGCTGCGGTCCGCCAGGTCGAGACGGATCGGGTGGCGCCCGTCGCCGCGATGCTTGATCTGCGCGGCGAGGCTGCAATCGTCGATCAGCGCGCCGCGGATCGACTCGATGCCGCCCGCCTCTTCCAGCGCGGTACGCTTCACGAGCATGCAGCCGCCCGCCGCGCCGGCCGTCTTGTTGCGCGGGTTGTTGATCCACGAGAACGGATAGAGCTTCGCGAAGAAAAACACGAACGCGGGAATCATCGCCTTTTCCCAGAACGAGTCGCATCGCAGCCGCACCATCAGCGACACGAGATCTCGGCCTTCGGCCTGCGCGCGGGTGACGAGCTGGGTCACGGCGTCGGCCGGATGGCCGATGTCCGCATCGGTCAGCAGCAGATAGTCGGCCGGCAGCCCGAGCGTACGCACCGCCGCGATCCCCTGCGACTGCGCCCAGACCTTGCCCGACCAGCCGGCCGGCAGCGGCTTCGCGCCGAGCACCGTCAGGCGGTCGGCGCGGCCGATCGCAAGCGCCGCGGCGCGTGCGGCATCGGCGGTGCCGTCGGTGCTGTGGTCGTCGACAATGATCAGATGAAATTCGCCCGGGTAATCCTGTTCGAGCAGCGAGGTCGCGGCCTCGGCGATCACGTCGGCTTCATTGCGGGCCGGCACGACCGCCACCACGGCCGGCCAGCCGTCGGCCGCCGCGGTGCCGCGCGCCTCCGGCGGCAGCGGCCGCGCGGGCTGCGCGCGCCAGAAGCCGCCCCGGCCCGCCAGCAATACAATCCAGATCAGCAGCGACAGGCACGACAGCAGAAAAACGACCGCGAGCATCATTGCCGCCCCTCCTGCCGCACGGCGCGGCGGCCGACGGCCGGACGGCCCGCAGAGGGTGCCGGGACGGCAACAAGGGTCTGGTACGGGGCGCGCGGTGCGGCGCCGGCGGTCCGGCGCGCGTGCGGCGCGGGGCAATGCGCGTAAGAATCGATGATCATCGAGTAGGCCTTGAGATGTGCTCGAC
>Ga0306924_10001993_pt1 | contig 19057 bp, 20 predicted proteins | sample sta12Can44000111_FD_203756 | JGI IMG/M metagenome (GOLD analysis project Ga0306924, IMG submission 203756) | Lab enrichment of tropical soil microbial communities from Luquillo Experimental Forest, Puerto Rico - statanox.12C.anox.44.000.111 (v2)... | ecosystem: Environmental > Terrestrial >...
AGCGCCTCGGCGGCGAGCACCGTTCCGGCATCGAGAACGAGCAGATATGAACCTCTTGCCCGGGAAGCGATGCTGTTCACGGCTGAATTCGGATGTTTATCCTGCTCCAAACAAACAACCTCCACACACCCTTCAGGCGCAAGGTTCAGCTGCGAATTGGCAGTGAGCAGCAGGACGATCTCACATGGCTCGCAAGTCTGCGCCAGCACCGACGCAAGCGTGTCCCGGGTAGCCCGCGGCCGTCTCGGGTCGTCGACGACGATGACGGTAAACCCTATCGTAGTGCTCACCGCTGGCGGACGGACGACCAGGTCGAGGCACTCTCGCACAGAGCCGTACAGCGCTAGCGCCCAGTGCTGGCGATGCGCGAGCCGCGGCAGGGATTGCTCAAGACGATCAATCGCCTTTCGTAGATTGATCAGTTCTTCACGGATCACTGCCTCGCTCCGCGCCGCGGAACCAGCGCCGAATTCGACGACCCACTCGGGAAGCACGACGATGCCATGGCTGAGCTCGATAATCTCGACGCTGGCCTTCGACAGAGACGAGGCGTTGTGAAGTGCGTCCAAGCGCACCGTGAAGCCGACGCGCCCGTCACCGCCATAGAGATCCTGCACATCGCGGCGAAACTCGTCGGCAGCCGTGATCCTCGCGGTCAGACCGTTGATTGTGACCTTGATGTGGAGGACTGCCTGCGGGTCGTTTCGATCGATTACCCAGCCGCGGCAGACCGTGCTGGCGACGATGTCCACACCCGAGGATATCGCCGGATCGCCTTCCCTCGCAGCAACTCCGTGGAGCTTCAGCTCGGCGGGATGAGCCCCAGGGAGTACGTCGATCAGTTGCTGACCGAGTTGCCCGTAACGGGTTTCTAGCTTCCCACGAAGGGGCACCGCTGTAAGCACCCGCCTCAGTACGCTTCCCCAATCGACTTCCGTTGCCCCTTCATTGGCGGGCGCGAGCCCGCATTCCGCAATTACGCCAAGTACATTTGGTAGATGTTCTGGCGGCAGGGTTTGATGCGGAAGTGAACCATCCCGACGGGCGCGATCGACGACCTGCTTTTCGAATTCCTCGGAATCGATGATTTCCGCAGCTACCTCGAATGCATCTCGCCCGATTTTGCTCTCGCGGACAAGATCGTTCTCGGGCAGCCGTCCAAGAAACAATGCGTAAAACGCATCGACGTCCTTGGTTCCGCGAATAATCATGGCACGCAGGCCTCTGGGGTAATCAGCTATCGCTCGCGGTATTGGAAGCGGCGCCACCATATTCGGGCAGAAGGCAGCACCTCCGTCCCCCCAATTCGTATTCGTATCCCTTAGGCCCCTATATCAGCGTCGGCGATAACCTGTCCAGCCGGTCCATCCCTTTAAGCTTGGTCCTCCTAAACCATCCCGCAATCCTTCGTCCTAAACCATTGCGCGACGATGCGAAGTGTCCTCATGTACTGCACCCGCACCACTCCGACGGAGTAGGGAGCGCTCGACGTCGCACAAGGAAAGCGGGTCGTCCCGTTCAGTAATAGCGAATAGCGCCACCTGCGCCAGGCCTTTGCTCTTCAACCCCTCGACCAACAGCAGCTCGAACAGACCTTTCGGCAGTGCGGCCATCAACTTGGCGGTAGACCTGAATTCGGGTCCAGCCATCAGCTTGGCTGCCCTTCGATAGGGATACTCCTCCAGCGCCTCGCGACAGTTGCGCAGACAATCGTGAAACTCGTCGCCGGCTGCCTATTAGGGCGGTCGGAATGAGGGTGGCTGCCGGGGGAGCCGGGGCCCTTCGCAAGATCGGCGACTCGAGCTGCGCGTCGAAGAGGCTCGTGCAAATCTCGACGCGGCAGCTGCACTCGGCTGGGCCGATAGGCTTCGGCCTGGGCCTCGGCTTCACTATGGGGCGAACGGCTGGGCCGCCCCGAGGATGCGCTCGCCGACAATGCGCGAGGTGCCCAACTTTGGCGCGAGGCAAGCGCAACCAAACTCGAACATCATTCGCTCGTGGGCGGCCTGACCAATCTGGAACGGGCCTCACTTTCGTAGTGCTCTCCTGCCCTGATGTCGAGCACCTCTGCGGGAAGTCCGGAGTTTTTTGCCGCAGAAGGCGGGGTCTCTGCGAGGCAAGGCCTCCCTGCTGGAGCGAGAGAGATCGTACCGGCGCTGCCGTGTGGACAGGGGATGCCGCGCTTCATAGAGTCCGCTCCAAACAGTTGAGCGCATCCGAGCAGGTGGGCCCAAGGGTTCGACTCCGGCTTGCTCCAGCGGCGAGTCGGAGGAACTCCCGTCGTAGTCGGACTGGCTCGAACGGGTCCGATAGCTGCCGCTGAACGGACCCGCTCCGGCGATGAAGGCGATCCTCTGCCGAGTATGGGGCGTACCGGATACGCTGCGGCTCGAAGAGGCGGAGAGCCCCAAGCTGCAACCGCATCAGCTGCGCGTTCGGGTGCGTGCGGCGAGTATCAACTTTGCTGACACCTTGATGGTCGGCGGCAGCTACCAGGTAAAGCCGCCGTTTCCCTTTACACTTGGGCTCGAAGCCGGTGGCGAGGTCGTCGAGACCGGCGCCGCCGTCGGCAACCTGCAGGCAGGACAACGCGTCCTCGCGGTGCTGCGCTCTGGCGGCGGCTACGCCGAGGAGATCGTTCTCGACGCTGCTGCGGTGGTGCCGATCCGGCGTCCATGGACTTCACCACCGCTGCCGCGTTTCCGGTTGCGTACGGCACCTCGCATTTCGCGCTAACCCATCGCGGGCACCTGCAGGCGGGCGAGAACTTGCTTGTGCTCGGCGCTGCAGGCGGGGTCGGATTGACTGCGGTCGAAATCGGCAAGGCCATGGGCGCGCGCGTCATCCGCCAGCAGCTCGAATTCGCGGATGATGCCGCGTCGCCGCGCCAGCGACCGGGCCGCCACTGTCGGGGTTCATCGGATAGCGCCGCAACCGGACCGGATAGATGCTCTCGACAAATTCGGCGAGATAGTTTCCCGCGCGACGAGATAGACGGCGTCGTTGCCGTCGGCGAATGGCCGCGCGCCATAGCCTCGACGCGCCGAATGGACATTCCCGGTTCGGTTCTCCAGCTCTGACTCGGCTTGACCAACACAGGATCAATCGTCAGCTGTATTTAGCCGATGGACCCACCTGAGAGCTATCAGATCCAAATCTACGCCCTAGAAAATTGAGGACCGAAATAAAGATATAGTGGAGCAGTCTTGCATCTATCGCGGTAAAAAAGCCGAGTATGGCCATTACGATCCGGTGTCACATCCGGCTTATTATGCATCTTGCGGACGCCCACGCAATATGCCCGCCATCACCTCACCGAAAATCAGGTGACGGCACGCCTTGTTCGGCAGCCACGGGCCGGGCTCGGAACCCGAAAAATTGGTTGTGGGTTCCAGTCCATTGCCCAGCCTTGTTCACGAAGCTGATCGGGTTCTGGTCACCACCCTTTGGACTGGCAACAAAGAAACAGCCGACCACACGCCCGACCGAACCACCAGCAGCCCGCAAGAGATATCCATCGGGCGCGACGGCCTGATTGCCGATCGTGACCCCAATAAACGCATGTTGCCCACCACTGATGACCGAGACCGCACGCCATTGGTTTGTGATGTTGCCACCGACAATGCTGGCGTTGCCGGCATCAGTAAACTGGAGCCCCGTCAAGTTGGTCAGCGACAAGTCTGCTGCACCGTCGCAGTCGCAATTAGTCAGCCGCGGCGACAGGGTTTTCTCGAAGGCATAACCGAGCTTATAGCCTATCTCGAAGCAATTGACCAAATACGGGCCATCTTGGGAGTGGTGAAAGCTAAATGCGGTCCCATCGCGATAGATTGCTTTCCAATTAAACTTTCGTCCCTGCATGTAAAAGTCACTACCAAGACAGTTTTCAAGGCTGTCTACATCTTGAGAGTTAGCGATCTCTATACCATTACGGCAATCAAACCTAAAGTCTTTGATGATGGCGCGGCCCTGATTACTAACAAGCTTTATCGCCTGATTGAAGCCGATCACCAAGACGTTCTCGATGTGCCGGTCAGCCGAGTTTTCGCTATCGGTAATCGCTGTGCCGGCGAACTCATCGACATGGGCGCGGGCACCTGCCTCGGTTTCCGGACACGGGTACTGCAGAGCAGCGTTCAAGATCCGGAGATTGCGGAGCCCGGTAGAATTCCCGAGCGATAGGCTGGCTCGGGGGTCCAACAACAGGCTGCTGGCTTGCTTCCGATAGTCGAGCCCGGCAACAAACCCCGGTGATAAGAGACCACCATCAATGCCGCAATTATCGGGGATCGTGACGGGCGACTGGCACGAGTAGCGCTTGCCTGTGGAAAGATAAAGGGTACCACCACCGGTAGACGAGAGATGATCCATGGCCCTCCTAAACGCCGGCCCGTCATCATCTTGTCCGTTGGCGGGCGCATCAAAATCTTCTGGCGACGGAGCGGGCTCGACAGGGATCTTAGCGTACGTTAGGGGCTTCGATAGCGCTGCGGATACTCCCACGACCAGTATGCCACGGCGTGTTATCATCTCTCGCACCTCTTCCTAAGGGAAACATTGACTTTACCATCCCAGATGGTAGGATTTTACCAAACAACTCTGGTCTGGCAATGGTCGATAGTTGGGATGTAGTCGCCGCCTACCGTCTAATTCTCGGGCGCGACCCTGAAAATTGTGATGTAGTAGTGGCGCATGCTGAACAGATAGAGACTCTGGCAGACCTCCGGAAAAAATTCTTTGACAGCGATGAATTCTATCCGCCGTCGCGGTTGGTGGCCCAACCACTCAACTGGCCACCAATGAATATTGAACTCAATGCCAGTCCGGAGCAATTGACGGCGATGCGGAATCACATTGAAGAAAATTGGCGGCTACTCGGCGAGACGGAACCACACTGGTCGGTGCTGAGCCAGGAGAATTTTCGCACCGCCAATATCGAATTGACAAAAGACGAGTTTTACGCGAGCGGTAGACAATTCCTGCACCAGCTCATAGTGACAGTCAGACGATGCGGCCTTAGTCCCGGCGATGCTCTTTTTGACTCCAAAACCTGTTTTGAATTAGGGTGTGGAGTTGGCCGGTGTACAATCTTTCTGTCCGAAATATTCGAGAATGTGATCGCCGCTGACATCTCTCCGACTCATTTGGAGATTGCGCGGCAAAACTTAGAACGCTTGAATCGCAAGAATGTCCTCCTTACCCATTTCAGTTCGTTTGAGAGCCTTGAATTCCTCCCGCCCATTGACACGTTCATTTCCGTCATAGTATTGCAACATAACCCACCGCCACTGATTGATGCCTTGCTTTCTGGCATCCTGCGCAAATTGAACCCCGGTGGGATTGCGTACTTTCAGGTACCAACCTATCGGTTGAACTATAATTTTGGAATTGAGGACTATATGAACGCTGCATTACCGCTAGGAGAGATAGAAATGCATGTAATCCCACAGTACCGAGTGTTTGAGATCCTTCACCAGAATGGTTGTCGTCTATTAGAATGCCGGGAAGATGCTTGGACCGGTATCCAGGATATGGTTTCGAACTCTTTCTTGGCGATCAAAGAATGATCGCATCGCTTGCCCTCGAAATCGGGCCGCTGCAAGAACTCGCTTACACCGGGGTATCAAAGGTCGTCGGGCATCTTACTGCCGAATTGTTGGCTGAAACCGACTTTCCGGTGCGGTTTTTTGTCGAACGCAAAGAGGTGCCGCGAAGCATGGTTGAGGAAGTCGTCACGATGAGCGACGGCAAGGAGTTTGGCTGGATGGTGCGGCACTCGGCATTCCCTCCGATCTCGGCACTGTCGGGCAGCCCTTCGGTGGGCATTTTTGGGGCAGTCAAGACCGCCCATTTCGTATTCGACTACGAAGCCCAGATCATACACGACCTCTCCTACCTGATGGTTCCGCAATTTCATACGATCGACACGGTACGGCATCACGGCGAGACCTTGCTGCGGGATATCAGCAGCAATCATTTGAACATCTGCGTTTCGGAGGCTACCCGCGCCGATCTCGAACGGTATTTCCCCGAGGCCCCGCGCCACAAGAATCTGGTTGCTCGTCCCGGATGGTTCTGGCCGGATCGGTTTGCCGCTCTGGACCACAGGTGGGGGTACAACGGGGAAAGCTTTATCGTAGTGTTGGCGACAATCGAGCCGCGTAAGAACATCGATGTCGTTTTGAATTATATTGTCAGTAACCCCTCAATCACAAACCGATATAAATTCGTCTTTCTAGGAAAGCATGGATGGGGCAGCCCGGCCATCGAAAAGGTACGACAGTATAGTCTGACAGAGCAACTCGACAAGGGGCTGTTGTTTCCTGGGTTTGTTGGAGAGTTCACGAAATATGTGATGCTGGCAAACGCGACATTAGTGATTTACCCGTCCTTGTTTGAAGGGTTTGGGTTACCGGTATTAGAGGCATTGTCCTTGGGGAAGGCTGTGGTAACAACCGACTCGTCAAGTATCCCCGAAGTGGCTGGTGACGCGGTTTATTATTTTGATCCGTTTGACCCTGTGTCATTTGGCGTGGTGATGGCCAAGGCGCTCTATGATGTCGCGAAGATACCAGAACAAATCGCGGCTCGCGCCCGACAACAGGCAGACAAGTTTTCCTGGAGACGTTTCTACTCGGTAATCAAGCAACGCATCGTGCAGGATCTTAGTGACGCAACTTTAGAATTAGATTTGGCTCGGTCTGCGCAATGAGAGCATAGCAATCCCTTACCTGTGGTGAAAACGGGGCGTCATGCAATGTTCGCGTCGCACCGAGGATTGCAGAACTGAAAGATACTTCTATTATCACCCAACGCGGTCGATAACCAGATTCGACTAAATCGTTAAACACAGCGATATCCTCGCCCTCGATATCCAAACTTAAGAGATCGAAGTCGAAGGGAATTATGTACTCTTGCAAGATCTCGCTGAGACGGCGCACTGTAACGTCTACTGTACCTTGAATTGGTCCCCAGCCGAGAGCGGCATTCTGTTGCAGGGACGACACATCATTATTAACGCCGATGTAGAAGAGCGCTGTACCGTTGTAATTTGATACAGCACAATTGATGATCTGCACGTCGAAATCGGCAAAGTCGCGGCGGAGTGCATCAATCAGGGCGGGGTTAGCCTCGATCAGCAGGCCGCGCCAGCCAAAAACACGTAACAGGTCATATGAGTTCGATCCGCCTATACCGCCAGCACCAACATCAACAACAATGCCGTGTGTCGCGGCATCGTTGATCATGTACGTCAACAGCAGACCGATCTCACCATTTTGGGAAACATCATTCATGAACCGCGGCTGTCTAACATAGCGACTGAGCAAGATCGGATAAACCTGCGTAAATTCTGGGCTGCTCATTATCCTGCGCATAACGTCGCTAATATTTTCCCGCCCGGTAACCAGGGCTTCGAGTTTTTCATTCAACCCCTCTGCATCGGGCGCTCGCAAAAGCAACGTCTCGTAGAGTGCCCGGATCACCTCGTCTTCGGTCATGACGTGACCTCCTTTTTTTTGCAAAGTACAGAGTTCGAGACAATAGTATTGCTTTCTGTCCATGGATCTTCGCGGATCTCAAGCAGTTCGCAATCACAATCTTGAAGGATTTGAAATAATCTTTTCTGCGGTACCGCGTGCATTTCCATAAGGCTCGCTTTCTCGGTCTCGTATAGATTGTGATGAATCGAAAAAGAGTATCCCTTTATGAAAGTTGGAATTTGGAAATATGCGATACCACCAGGATACAATTTGCCCAAAACTGTCTTAAGCAATGCAGTAATAACAGGTGGCGGGTTGTGTTGCAACACTATGATCGAAAAGAACGCATCAAACTGAGGCAGCGCAGCGAGTGAATCGATCGATATGAGCTTGTGAAACTCGACATTGCTGCGTCCAAATCGCCGAAGCGCTCTTTGGTTCAGATCCATGCGGACTTGAGAGATATCCACACCAAGAATTTTCGGAAACAATTCAGAGAGCCATACAGTAAGACGCCCCACGCCACAGCCGAGTTCAAGACAAACCCTCTGATCTAACGATATACCGCATCTTTCGGCAGTACTCTGAAAAATTCCTATCAATTCCTGGCCATGTTCGTAAAAATCATTTTCATCTTCGGTAAAGTCTAAGTATGTAAAATCCTCGTGCTGCATTAATGATGATTGGACTTCAGGAACATCTATTTCCCGCCAATACGTTTCAATACGACGCAACATCTGGGCTGACTCTTCGGGTGATGCTTCGGTTTCGACTGGCAATGGTGCCCAATCGAGTGGTTTTGCCATATCCGGGAAAGTAGTCGTCGTACGAAACTCGCGTGATGTCAAAAACTCGCGTCTAAGTTCGGCCAGTGAATAAGCCCGTTGTAAAATCTCTTTAACGATCTCATCATTTTCGGGCTCTCGCCCTAAGATCAAGCGGTATGCCATTCTGATATCATAAGTGGTGATCATTCTTGCGCCCCTTACCGGTGATCGCGGCGAACCGATCGCGGATTTTGTCGGCCACCACTCTTGGGGAAAACTGTCGGGTTACCGTGTCGCGCGCGTTTTTTTGCATTCTCAGTCGCTCAGCAGGAGTGAGGGCACAAGCCCGAAGCAGCGCCCGACCAACATCAGTCTGCGACGAGAACTCCACCGAGTAAGCTCGTCCGGTGATGTCAGCTGCCATCTCGCGCCGATAATTGGAGAATGGCCGGGTCACGATCGGAATGCGATTGTCCTCAGTCAGATAATCAGCCATCGCGGTATGGACGGTTGACACCGGTATGACCCCATAGGACATAGCCTCGATAAGCGGCAAGTTTTGACCTTCGGCGACCGAGGCGCACAGATAGAAATCTGCTAACCTGTAGAGGGTTGCAAGTTCCTCATCTGCCAAGTAACCAGAAATGACCACGATTCGATCGCATGCGATCGTCACTTCTCCATCAAAATAATGCCGTAGCACGACGTCAAGCACCTTGGCAAGCGGCACCATTTGCTCGGCCAGGACTAATTTGATGATGAGGACAGCATTTGGGCGTTGTTGTAGCGCATTCATAAAGCCAAAGATCATCTCCTGCATATTCTTTCGTTTATCGTGAGGATTAAGAATCGTAAGAAACAAACAGTTGTCATTTATCGCTTGGATGACGCAATCTCTGAAAATCAACGGCATAACATGATCCGCTGTTGGTGGAACGATATTGCTCACCTTTAACAGTACCGACTCGATTTTCCACAATGAGAGGAGTAGATCCTCTCTACTAACGTTCTTGCGTACCTCGGGTGGCGTGATTGGCGCGGGGATTCGGTGTACATTCTGTAATCCTGACTTTTCGAGTACATGCTTTGTGTAATCACAGGCAACCCAAATCTCCTGGCATGCTTCAAGCATTCTTTTTTGATTTGCAAAAGGATTCTCAAAAGGCCGCTCTTCAGTCTTTAAGACTTCAAATTCCCACGCAAAGCAACATATGTTATAGCAGCCGACGATTGTCTGGATGTTCTCAGTTGACCGAAAAATGATATGGATTTTCACACCCGGCAAACCGCGCCCACCGTAGTATGCCGGGAACTCGACTCTTTTCGGGTGGTAACCCATCAGATGGAACGCATCGAGAAACTTGTGCGACACAAAGCCGTAAGAATAATGGGTAAACCCCAACTTGGCACGGTCTGTTGTCTCGGTCGAATAGACGATCGGTTCCCCCTCATGGTCGATCATAAGCTGCCTCAGGGTAGAGCGATAGGAAACGGGTGCAGACGGACTGGCCGAGTCGGTCGGAGACCCGCACACGGCGATTTCGGAACTCGTCCGAACGCAATAATGACGACCTGAAGTCATCGACCGACATCCATCCCCTTTCTAACGACTGCTGATACACAGCCAGCCCATGCGCATCAGGCGGTCGTCCGAGATAGTCCAGAAAGTAGATATGGATGATCGCGCTCGCGGACAAATTGCTCAGTTGCGTAGTGACCGGCTGATTGCTTTCACGACCGACAAAGGCATCGGCATTCAGCAAGTCGGCAAAATTTAACGCATGATCATCAGCCAACGGGTTTGGAGACAGGACACCATCTTCACCGCGTTGAAAAATGAGCTTTGCCAACTCCGGTTCTCTGAAGCCGAGCCTTATCTCATACCAATATTTTTCTGGACCAATTGACCAGCCCGCTGGTCGAGTGCGGTTTGCCAAGCCCGCAGCAACAAGCATACCTTGCCGAAAAACGCTTACTAGGGCAGTATGGTGCAAGTCAGAGGACAGAAAAGCCCAACCAATGACCCTAGTAGTGTCGAGTTCGACAACAGAAAAGGTAGGATCTAAAAAGGGTTTATTGGGTTCGTCGGTCGAGACCTCAACCGGGGTACCAGCTAATATATCGATATCATGCCCCGGCCGAATATCCGATTGTTCTTTTTGCTGGCCACCTAGCGCTTCCAGTTCCTTCCGGGCGGCACTTAGGTCGGGATCAATCTGTAGGGCTCGGGAATACGCCTTAAGGGCGTCGGTACCGCGATTTTTCAGTTTGAGGACATGACCGAGTTGCAGGTATTGGTCGGCATCGTTGCCATCGAGTTCGATCGACGTCCGGTAAGCGATTTCGGCGGTGTGCCAGTCACCCTGCTCCTTGACCATGTGGCCATATTGGACCCAAATCGGAACCAAGCCTGGATGGAGATCCAGCGCGGCTCGATATCGCTTACGGGCGGTCTCGAAATCCCCACGATCTCTAGCCTCATCGCCCTGATTGGCGAGTCTTCGACCTCGTTCTTCTCTGCGCCGTCGCGCCCGGCGAATGAGGCGGTTCGCAATTGACAAGATAGACATGACAAAGGGGTGTGCTAGCCACCCCTCCGTGTCAAGGTTTTTGGGTGCCGTGATACTCGGGGGGTCAAAGGCCTCGAGGACCAGCTCCAAATTGCCCGAGATGACCATCAACAGGTTATTGAAATCATGCGCGATTCCACCGGTCAGCTGGCCAATAAGGTCGAGTTTCTGGGTATGCTCCTCCGCTTGGCGGCGATCGGCGATCTCGTTGAACAAGGTGCCGGTTGGCCTCGGCGAGCTCGCGCGTTCTTTCGGCGACCAACTCCTCGAGGTTGCGATTGATGCGCCGAGCTTCCGGTTCCGGTGCGTCAGGCGGAGCTGACGCGATCCTGCCGGTGGAAGACCGGGCCCGGTAAGGCGGTAGCGCACCGCCGGGAAGGGGGTGTTGCGCAGTCGTCCGCGACGGCGGATGCGAAGCGTACACAGTGATCGGATGGGGTGGGGGATTGAGCCACGGTGCGCCAGGAGACCGGCAGGAGTAAGTGGTGAAGTCCACTACGGTGAAGGGGTAGCGACCCACACCGGCCCCGAGTCATGCGCGTTGCGCCGCGAGGCGTCACGCGAAGCATTGACAGGGGTGTGTGTAGGCCAGGTTGTGAGCGGCGAAAGCAATGTAGTCCGGGGTGCCAATGCCGTCGTGGCAGCAGAAGGCAACAGAGGCGGATGCGATAGCGCGAGGATCCGTACCACCCCGCGTCGTCTGGGACCCTGGCATGCACATACGCCTCCTGCACGGGAACCGGGAGAGCTCCGTCACCGCCTGCGACGCCGTTCGCGGGGCCGCAACGGGAAGACCGGAGGTCATAGCCGAAGATGAACGGGACGGAGCAGTCAGACTCACCGATAGTGTGTGCCTCACAGCTGACGTGTCAGGTGGGTTGAAGTCCCACTCAGCCCGAGGCCCCGGGCTGATATCCAAAGGTGGGGGTAACGCCTCACCGGCCGAAGATGATGGAAGGTATGGAGAGGCTAGTGAGGGCACAACGGCGAAAGCCGGGACACGGATAGGCTGACCTGGAGCCGCCATCGGCGTTCGGTAGCGCGCTGCCGTTGCGGTGGCGACAAGGTGTGGCTCTCGGGCGCGGTGCGCGAGTTTCCTTTGAGGCGGATCGACCTCGGTGCTGGGGGTCGAGCGCATCCCAAGGGGGGTTGCAGGTCTGCCTCGGGCGGCCTGGTTGCGCCCTAAACAGACCGACTTGGTCCCCGGTAAAGGGCAGTTCCGCTCGCGTTTCCCCCCAATCGGCTCAGCCACCGTTGTCAGACAACGATTTTTCGGGATCCCCGCAACCGACACCGACATCATCTCAGCGCAACACTTCTGGGCGGGCGGGCTGGAAGCGGCTGGGCCCGGTTGTTACGATGCGGTCGCGATCGCTTGGGCGGCGGGGTCGGCCGTCGACGTATGCGTTACTTCTGATATCCCGCTGGCATCACGCTGTCTCAAAAAGGGAGCGCGGTCGTCTCCCCTACCGGAAAACAGTGGACGGAGGCGAACATAGGTAACGCGCTCGTCGGTCGCGAGATAGCGAGGCACCTTCGGGAGCTCGGAACGAATACCGGCGGCCCAGCTCCTCTAACCAAGAAGGACCGCTCCCGGTTTTTCAGCGCGCTTGATACGGTCTTGCAGGCTGCATTGCGCGAGGCGCCCCACCCCTGAGCCCCCGCAGGCCGCCTGACCTCACCACATCGATGCGCCAGAGCCTCCCTTAATTTACCCAGCTGGTTATCTCAAAAAATCTGACGATGGATAAAAGTTACTGGCACCCCGCCCACTTAATCATCGCATCTGTCCGTACTTCGTATTTTTGCGGCCGAGCAGGAAGCGTCAACACCGGGAACCGCCATAAACCCGCCAACCGATTGATCAGGTCGGCATACACAACGAGCATTTCGTACACTCCTTCGGCGCCGGAAAGGGTGCGCGCGTGCATCCATCGTGATTGCTTGAGTGCTTCAATCAAGTAGCTTTCCCAAGCTGGCCCTCGCTTTCGAGCGATGCCCTTCATGGCTTGCAGAGGAGTGTTCTCCTGGAAATAGATCAACCGAGGCTGCACGAAGGCCAGCCGATCCTGCAAATCTGACCAAAACTGCAATATCGACGTCTGAGGTGCGTCCAACTGAAAAAGCACCCGAACCGTGCTCTGTATGGGATGGCTCTCAAAGACGTGCAGCACATCGCGTCCGGCAGTCTCCAGGAAGGATTCCAATTTCCAGAGCGCTGCAGCGGCAAACGAATCCCAAGAGTGGATCTTGTGAATATCTGCGAACGCTGCTCCCATTCGGTCGGGAGTGGCCGCTAGCAAGGGATGATCCGGGGCGGACTCGAGGAAAATTCGGCTATGGGGGAGATGGCGGCCCACCGCCTCTGCGGCCATGCTCTTACCTGAACCCGGAAGGCCATCGATAAACAGGATCTGGGTAGGCGGGATGGATGTCTGCATAGAGGCACTCTAGACCGAACGCCGGTTCGGGGAAAATCCAGGTCCCGAGCCGCGGGCGAGAAATTCCCGGGAGCCGCTTCGGAAACTGCGCGCGATTTTGGGATAATCGCGGCAAGGAATGCATCTCTCTTCTGCATCGACCCAACCGGGATCATCGCCCATCTCAAGAAGCGCGCCATGCCCAAGGAGGCGGCGAGGATGGCGCACCATGCCTGAACGACGCGCCACGCGACTACATGATCCGCCGGCACGACGGCGTGAGTCTCGATGAGGTCGCGTCTACTTCCATGCCTGCCCCGGTTGCTTCCGGCTGGAGCGATCGCCGGGTGGCCTTGCACCCACTGGAAAACGCCGCCTTGTCACGCCGCACGTGGAAGCCGTCATTTGTTCCCCCGTCATCGATTGGTCGAGGTGTGCTATAAAACAGATCTTAGCGATTAGCAAAAAACCGATTTGGCCTTTGCGCTTCGACTACTGCCGACAAAGGAAATAGGTCTGCCATTGGGTAGGCCATTTGCAAGATTTCGTCGATCTGTACGTGCTCGCCCTTCACGCCTGAAACTCGGTGCTCACGCCTTCAACTCGCGCTTGAGCTCGTTGAGAAATCGCCAATCGGTGCCGTCGGCAATGATCCTCTGCGGGCTCGACTTGATGAAGCCCACATCGCGCATACGCAGGGCGTAGAAGCGGATCGTGTCTTCAGCGTCGTACTCCCGCCATTTATCGTAACCATTTTCTCTCAGCGTCTGCAGGGCGTAATCGTAGCGAGGAGTGAAACCGCTATCGACGATTTGCCGCGCAACGCGGGCCGGCTCGGTAGCGCAAAGGTCCGTCGCCTTAAGGATGGCGCGCAGCACCCGCTTGGTCGCGACCGGGTGCGTTCGCACGAATTCCCGATTGCCCATCTGCATGCAGCAGAAATAGTCCGACCACGGGCGGTCCACGGCGCTGTTGACGATCACGTGGCCGACATGCCGGGTGCGCAATTCCTGCGGCTGGGGCGGGAAGCCCATGAACGCATCTATCTTACCCTGCACGAACAATTCGATTGGCTTCACCTTGGGGTCGGTGACCCAACGGAGGTCCCGCGCCGGGTCGAGCCCGACATGCGCCGCCATCAGGGTCACCAGCACATGCTCGGTTGACCCATAGTCTTGTACGCCGACGGTCTTGCCCATCAGATCGGCGATGCCCCGGATGCCTGCGTTCCCGAACAATTCGAAGCAGCCGACCATGACGCCGGCTAGGACCGTGACCGGCACGCCGCCCTCGATCTTCGGAATCACCTCCGGCCCATAGATGGAGGCGAAATCCACCTGGCCACCCGCGACAGCCTCTGCGTTGACGACCACTGGGTTCTCAACGTAGTGGATATCGGCGAAGCCCTCCGTGCGCAGCAGCTCCTCGGCGAAATATAGAGGGGCGATGCAGATACCAGGGTTCTTATTAAGCCGAATGGTGGTCGTTTCGAGGGGTCCTTCCGCAGCATCCGCCTGTGGACCGCGGGTCAGGCCGGCGGCGGCGGCCGCGAGCCCGGTAATAAAACGTCGCCTGGCAATCATGGCGCAGCTCATCTCGCAAGGCCTACTTGCTTCATATACGTCGCAAGATCCCAATAGTCCGAGTTGCGGCTGATCTTTCCGTCTGTAAACTCGACGACGGTGGCGCCGCGAACCTGGAAGGTTGGGGAAGTCTTTGGTTTGACGACCCCGCCAAATCCATTCCATGGCGCCGGATTTTCCGTCGGCTGCGACGAAACGCGATTTCAATTCGAACTTCAGATCTGCGAACGACGCAAAGGTCCCTGTCGCAAAGTCAGGCTGAACCGCTCCCCTTCGAGGACACACCTACGCGCACGCGCGAGATGGTGCAGTTCTCACGACACTAGGCGCCCGCCACATACCCGAGCCGATCATCGCCTGCTGGTGACCTGCGCGCTGGACAATTTGTTCATGGCGCGCCGGTATCTATTGCGCTGCAATGTAGCGTAATATGTCTGACGTCACGACTACCGGTTGCACAGCCGCAGATCGCAAACCAATTTCGGCACCCACTCCAACACTGTCATTGGCTGATGCAATCTCAATGGCTGGCATCCGTTCGCCAACCTCTTGTTCAGACCTTCCCTAGCTTTGCGATGGGTCACCGTGTCTGATCCACCAGGACCGCGCCGTCTGAGCGAGCCCCCAACGTTTGGAGCGGTAGATCGTCACCCTTGACCGTCAGTCGAATGATCTCCGCCAGTTCCTTTGGGGCGTCGCACTGGAGGTAGTGGTCAGCGCTCGGCACGATCCAGTAGCGGTTTCGACCCGGCTTCTCTTTCAAGAACGCCTCCCAGACGAAGTTCGCCACTCGAAGAGGAGAGACGTTGTCGTTCAGGCCCCACACAAGGCTCGTGCCGACCGGTAGATGCGAAAGCGTCTTGAGCCACTTCGTCTCGTCACGAGACCTTTCATTCAGGTACTGAATGGTGTCGGGGAGTACCCGGACGCCGCTGTTGTGCGCGAAGCATTTAGCGAGCGCGGCGATCTCGGGATCACCGAGCGTCCGCCGTGGCAGGAAGGTATGAGCTCCCAGGCCGGCAGCGAGCGCCTCGGGCGTTACCTCCGCGGCGACGGATCGCGCCGTTGAAGGGTCGAGCAACGCCTTCTGGAATGGAGTGAGATTGGCGAGCGGAAGGAAGATATTGGCGTTCGTCAAAACCGCGTCGCCCCCACTCGTCGGCCGATACTGTCCTTCTGGTTGTCGGTGATCGCACCGGGAATGACGCAGTCAGCTATCCCGACATCGACATGCACCTTCAGCCGCTCCCTGATGGCACCCGCCGCTTCACTCGCAAGGACGGGACGCCCTATTAGCCCTTAGGGTGGATTGCGGCATACGCTCGATAGTCGACTCAAACTTCCGGCCGCATGGCGCGGCGCCTACCCCTCTCGTCCTCCATCTCGCAAAAAGGCGCCCCGGGGTCCGTTAAGTTGACAATGCCACCGTGCCCGCTTCGTCAAGCCCCATCAGCTGGCTGTAGCCGACCATATCGGCCGCAAGGATAGACGGCGGGTCGAGGCCATGGCTGAGGCAGGCCCCTGGTCGAAGGTCGAGCGCCTTAATACCAACAACTCGCGCGGAGCGACAGATGCGCGGCGAGCGGCCCGGGCGTCGCAAAGCTCTGAATTGCTCCGGGTGCGCGAGCGTGGCCGTTTGTCCGCTTCGCGATACTGCAACGCTGGGGACTAGCGTATTGGTAGTCGGGGAGTGCGCTCAGCTCTTCTCCGCCGAATCCGGTACTGCCTGTGCTGCAGCCTGGAAACCGATTTTTGAGTGGGTGCCGTCACAGAACGGCTTTTTCGTAGATGCGCCGCAGCGACAGAGCACAGTCCTTTCCTGAGTTGACAAGATATTCCCGTTTGTATCGAGGAGTTCGATGGAGCCGGTGACCACGTAGGGTCCGTTCGGTCTCGCCTCGACTTTCACCTCGGCCATGAGCAATCCTCCTTTTGGCTCGTCCTGACGTATAAATCTTTGGAATGAAACTCTACCATAGCTCATGGGTGCGATAGGGACTTCAAGAACGTCAACAAGCTTGCTTTGCGTGGGGCAGACCACGGGCGGCCTAAGTTGACAATGCCGGCGTAGCTCTTCAGCGGTCCGTTCGGGTCATGCTTGTAGTGATAATAGTACCGCAGCTCCGGGCATTGTTCCGGGGTGGCACGTCATACGCCATTGCATCCTCGCTACTCAAACAGTGGCAGGCTGACGGCATTCACGGGCTTTGAAAAGATTAAACGCGACCGATGTTCGCCACACGTGCACGGTTCGTGCCGGATGTGTTTGTGGCGATCCGTCGAAATCTGGGCTAAGCCTCAATTGGTGTCAATTAGACCAATCGTCGCAGGTGCGGGCCTGACCGACCCGATCGTCAGGTGAACCAGCCGAGCACTTCTCTAGCGGACACGGGACCCGGACGGCATGCCCGCCGTGAAGCTGCACCAATGTCTCGTCGCGGCATTCATCAGCGTCATGGATGATGCCGACCGACCGCGGTCGGACCGCGTAACGGATGTCGTCGAGCCCGGTGATGAGGATGAAACCGCCGGGTATCCGCTCGCCCTGCACCTCCATCTTGCGTCCATCGGCACCCAAAGAACATAACGGGAGCTATCTGCTCCTTCCTCCGGAGGTCTGGCAATGCTCTTTTTCGAGTTTCCCGAAAACGCGTCCTGGAATGACAAGCGCGATTGTGTCGAGTTCTCCGTGATTCTCAGCCGCATCTCCAGCGCACGCGGTTCGAGATGATCGCTGAGCGGAGGCTGCGCCGCCGACAACTGAACGACGACGGCAATGTCGAGATCACCGGACGCGATTTACGCGAGAAGACGCCACCGGTCAGCCAAGGCAGCTTATTCGCGCGAGCCGCGCGCGGGTTGAGCTACGCGAGTAATTGTGCCGGCCTCTGGCCGAGATCTCGAAAAACAAAGTGGTCGGCAAGATAGTCGATGAAGACCCTGACCGCTGGAGCCAATCCTCGGCGGGTCGTGAACACAAGATGAAGGGTGACTTCCTCAGAGCACCAACCGGGGAGTATCCGAACCAAGCGTCCTTCGCTGATCGGTCGCACGGCAACTTCAGTCGGTAAGAGAGAAATCCCCGTTCCAGCACAAGCAGCTTCCACGAGAATACTGAATTCGCTCGTCCATAGGATCGGCTCGAATGCAACAACTGTGGCAGCTTCATCGGGGCCCGTCAGAGTCCAACTTGGCCGGGCCGTATCTTCCTGAAAGCTGAGAAATGGAAGACCTGTAGTATCAGATGGATCAACCAAGACCGGGTGCCGATCAACGAAATCGGGACTCGCGACGAAGACGAGGGTGCTGCTCCCCAGACGGCGCATCGTCAGGGTCTCGTCATTCAGCCGCGTGCGAGCGCGTATAGCGACATCCACTTTTTCTTCGATGAGATCGACCGCGCGATTGGTGACGATGATATGCACCCGGGCCAAAGGGTAGTCTGCCAGGAAGCCGGGCACGATCCGCGCAAGCGCGGATTGGGCAAGGCCGGTGGGGCAACTGACCCGGATTGTGCCGATCGGATCAGATCGCAATAAGGCGAGGTCCTGTTCGGCTGTCTCAAGTTCCGAGAGGATCGCCTTGCACCGAGCGTAATAGGAACTGCCTATCTCGGTGAGCCGCACGTTGCGGGTGGACCGCTCCAGCAAGCGCACCCCAAGCCGATCCTCCAACCGACCGACATGACGGCTGACGCTTGATTTCGGAAGGTTCAGAGACCGCGCGGCAGCAGAGAATCCGCTGTGCTCAACGACCGCCGCGAAGAACAGAAGATCATTGAGGTCCCGCAAGCGCCCATCCTCGCGCCAGGACGGCATTGTTCCCAGAAAGCAGATTATCTCATTCTTTGGATCATTTGCGAGTCAGGTCGTTCCCCAGCCGGAACAGTATGTTGCCCGATCCTTAGCTTCAGAGCGCAGTCGATGTCCCCCACTTTCCGACAGCAGATGCCCGTTCTCGCCGATAGCGAGCCGAAACCCGTTTCCGACAGAGGAATGACTGAAATGACGACGGTCAGATTTGAGCAGGATCACGGCGTCGGGACCATCGTCCTGGCAAACCCCCCTGCGAACCGCATCGGCAGCCAGTTCGCCGCGGATCTTCGCGCGGCAGTCCATGACGCGAGCCTGAGCGACAGCCGGGTGCTCGTCATTCGGTCGGACGGCCCGAATTTCTGCATGGGGGGCAATGTCCCGGAGTGGCCAGGAAAGAGCGCCGACTGGTTCCGCACGTTCA
>Ga0306924_10001994_pt1 | contig 19054 bp, 10 predicted proteins | sample sta12Can44000111_FD_203756 | JGI IMG/M metagenome (GOLD analysis project Ga0306924, IMG submission 203756) | Lab enrichment of tropical soil microbial communities from Luquillo Experimental Forest, Puerto Rico - statanox.12C.anox.44.000.111 (v2)... | ecosystem: Environmental > Terrestrial >...
TTACTCCGTTGCAATATCCCCACCACCCATCGGGCCGGGTGGCGAGGACCGCGACGGTTTTTCGCGGCTGGAGCACTTCCAAATATTGCGTACGTATCTTTTCCCCCGGCGCGAATTCTCGGCCGGAAGTGCGGCATAAGACTTGTTTTTCTCCGATGGGCCGGCCGCTGTTTTGTCCGAAAAGCGTTTGTCCATCCACCGCGGCCCGTCCCAGGGCCACCACCATGTCGCATCCCATCGTAGGTTGCTCCTAAATAGTGCCCCGCCATGCTCCGGTTAAGGCTGGGAACCTCCCGTCCTGCACTCGTCATTGCACCACATGGCAAGATGTTCTGCAACAGTAAGCAGCTATTTTTTGTATTTTTTTCGCGACCGATCCAAATTGACATCGTTCGGTTTTCCGATTAGGCTTGAGGTAATGAATGGTTCGCATAACTGGGGGGCCGAACCATTGACCAGCCGCCGGCTTTCCATCCCTCCGGATTTTGCAACCTGCCGGAAACCCCCGCCAGCCGGGCATCACGAATTTACTTCCCGTACCTTGCCAGCAGAAGTAATTGAAAGGAGCCGATTATGCTGAATCTCTTCGGTTCGCGCACCGGGTTGAATTGTGACGGCACCACGCGCCGGGATTTCCTCAAAGTGGGAGCCCTGGGCCTGACCGGTTTTATGCTTCCCGAGTTGCTCAGGGCTCGCGCCGCAGCGGCAGTTGCGGGCACCGCGTCCAAGAACACTTCGGTCGTCTGGCTTTGGTTGGGAGGCGGACCGACCCACATTGAAACTTTCGATCCCAAGATGGCAGCTCCGGCGGAATATCGCAGCGTCGTCGGCGCCGTGAAGACCAAACTTCCGGGGGTGGAGATCGGTGGCGTGTTTCCCAAGATTGCGGCCATTGCCGATAAAATGGCTTTCGTGCGTTCCTTCGCCCACGGTAACTCCGGCCACGGCGGCGGCACCCATTGGGTCATGACCGGTTACGATTATCCGCCCGCCGATAACAATATGCCACCGATCAAACCTTCTTTCGGCTCTATCCTGGCGCGCATCCGCGGCAGCAACAATTCCCAAACCGGCCTCCCCAATTATGTCCGCATGGGTGGCATCCTGGGGGATGGTCCCTCCTGGCTCGGACCCGCGTATGGCCCATTTGATACCGGCGGCAACGCCCGCCGGAACATGAATTTGCAAGTGGCTCTCGAGCGCCTGGCCGACCGCCGCTCCTTGCTCAAAACTTTCGACAGTCTGGACCGGAAAATCGACAAGACCGGCCTCATGCAGGGATTGGACAGTTTCGAAACCCAGGCGTTTGACTTGATTCTGAGCCGTGCGCGCGAAGTCTTTGACGTCAACCGCGAAGACCCGCGCACCCGCGACCGCTACGGGCCCGGATTGGGCCAGCAACTCTTGATGGCCCGCCGGCTGTGCGAGGCCGGCGCCGGCTTTGTGACTCTCCATTACGGCGGCTGGGACATGCATGGGCAGATCGCGCAAAGCATGAAGAACCTGGCGCCGCAAATGGATCATGCGGTTGCCGCGTTTGTCGATGATTGCGCCGTCCGGGGTTTGGACAGGGACATCCTGCTGGTCATCACCGGTGAATTCGGCCGCACGCCGCGCATCAACGGCGGCGCAGGGCGCGATCATTGGGCCCCGCTTTCCACACTCGCTCTTTCCGGCGGCGGCTTGAAGATGGGCCAGGTCATCGGCGACTCCAATGCCAAGGCCGAAGTGCCGAAGACCACCCCCATCACGCCCCAGGACCTGATGGCCACCGTCTTCCACGTTCTCGGCTTGCCGCTCGATCTCCATTTCCAGGACCCGACCGGCCGGCCGACGCCGATGGTCCAGAACGGCAAACCGATCGCGGAACTGGTGTAGGAATCCGTGTGGGCACGGCTGAGCGTCGACGACTCGAATTGTCTGGCCGACGAATTGCAGAAGCAACTGATGAAACAACCGTAAGACCCACGCCTGCTGGCCAGGCGGGTGAATCAGTTTGGCGGCTAAGGGCAAACGCTCACAGTCCGGCGCCCAACCGACTCCGTATCTCACGCTTGTGCATACCCGCGGCCCTCGACCCAACATATTGGTGCAAAAAGCCTTAACGCGCTTTTTGGCGCCGTATCTCACGAGCCCGTGAGACACGACGCCGTGCCGGCGTTCCCCTTTTCCACGCTTGACTGCCAATGACCAGGGACGAACGACCAATGGCATACAAGAAATACGTTGCGCCCACCACCTCTCGGGCCCCGTGAACGTAATTGCAAACCCTGCGACGTATCGACCTCCCTTGCGACGTATTCCCGAACCCTCTACGAGATCCCTACTTATGACTTGCCAAAAACCGCCCCTCCGCTGCGACGTATGTCACCCGCCATGAACGTATTCTTCTCTGTGAATTTTGCATTTTTCTCATTCTCTTGTTTGCCGAATCGCTTGAAGTTCAGGATCCGCGTTCGGAAGACTTGTTGACAAATGCATACTTTCATTGACATCCCCAAAGTTCGCCGGGAATTCGTCCTCGACCTTGCCGTGATTCTGCACCGTGAAATTTCGCGCGTGGTCTCCCGCTGCCATGATACGTTTACCATCGCCAGCTGTTGCGAAAAAGCGGTCGAGAAGGGCGACGTCCATCGTACAGGCCTGTGTGGCGATCCCATGGCTCGCGAGCTTCTCATCCGCGCTATGGTAATAGGGAGAGTATGCCCCGTAGCCAACGGGCGAACCGACTAAACTCGCCAGGTTCCAACGACTCTGTAGCTCACTTGCTCGATGGGGACCCGATCGCGATCCCGGTCTCCGCCAAGGCCCGCCGCCGGAAAGGTCGAGGCGAAAGATGCTGCTGCCGTTGGTCCCCGCATACAGGACATTCGGATCATTGTGATCAAGCTCCAGCGTCCAAACACGCAAGTCCGTAAGTTCGTTGTTGAGGGCGGACCAGTGGTCGCCGCCATCCGTACTACGGAAGACTCCCGCGTTATTCATGCAGACATAGAGCTTATTCAAATCTGTCGGATCAACCAGGACACGGTTGTTAATCACCTCGCGCTGATCCCGTCACGAGTACGGCCAAGCTGAAAGCCACCAAATTCCAAAACAAGTGCATCATCGCAGAGACCCTCTCATGTTGAAGCCACGACCGGAATGTTGTCACGATGAACATACTATCAAATTGCTACCGTGCGTTCCGTTCGCTCGGTCGCCGTCCAATACATCGAGCGGTGGCCGGTATGCCTCAACAGCCGAAACAATCATCATTGCTCGTGGACGAATGGTTGTGGTCAATGACGGTCAAGGCATCGAAGAGGAACGTCCCCAGGTTGTAGACGCCGCCTCCCACGCCGAGGCCGTCGGTCCCGGCGCCGTCGCCCAGGCCACCCATGGCTTGGTTTTCGCTGATGGCCGAAGCGCTGACGACCACGGTGCCGGCCGCGACGCAGACGCCGCCGCCCAGGCCGTTGCCGCCGTTACTGCCGGTGTCGCCGTCGCCGCCGAGGGCGCGGTTGTGGTCGATGGAGGTCGTGAGAACGGAGGCGGTGCCGCCTGCGATGTAGAGGGCGTCGCCGCCGTTGGCCCCGTCTTCACCGTCGTGGCCGAGGGCCCAGTTGTGCGCCAGGCCGCTGCCAAGAACTGTCAGGATGCCGGCGCTGGAGATGCCGCCGCCTGCACCGAGGCCGGCGCTGCTGCCGCCAGCGCCGGCGGCGCCGCCTTCGGCCTCGTTGTCGCGGAGCGTGCTGTCCAGCACTGTCGCGATGGTCGGGGCCCCGAGGTTGGATGGGTCGATGGACGGCCCGTCGTTGAAGAGGCCGCCGCCCAAGCCCTGGCCGCCGTTGCCGCCGGCACGGCTTGCGCCGCCCACTGCGTGGTTATCGCTGAACGTACTGCCGGAAACGGTGAGGGCACTGGCGAAGACGTTCGCCACGCCGCCCCCCAGCGCATCGGCACCATCCTCGCCATCAACTCCTTGGCCTCCGATGGCTTGGTTGTCCGTAATCATGCTGTTGCTGACCGTGGTCGTGCTGCCGCCCGGAGGGCGGGGAAATCCCAGGTCGTCACACTCGAGCCCGCCGCCCCAGGCGGTGCCCAAGAAGGTGGCGGCCGTGAAGGTGCCGGCCGTGTTGCCGTCGCCGCCGATAGCCCGGTTATGGCGGAGCGTCACGTCACTGAGGACTAAACTAACGGGGGTACCCGAGGTATTGGCTGCCCCGATGGAGATTGCGCCGCCCGCGGCAGTACCCATGTTCTGAAAGCTGGCGCCGCCCCCCTATTGCCGCTGCCCCCGCGGGCCTCGTTGTCCTCGAAGGTACTGTCGGTGACCGTGGCCACTCCGACAGTGAGCAAGCCGCCGCCGTAGCTGCTGCCCGGGCTGACGAGGTTGCCGGTGCTGGTGCTTACGTTGTTGGAGCCCCCAAGAGCCTGGTTGCCCGAGAAGTGACTGCCCCTCACGAACAGGATCGCCCGGTCGGTATTGGCGATGGCGCCTGCGAAGCCGCCGCCCGAATTAGGGTCGTCTCCGGTGTTGTTGGAACCCCCGATGGCCTGATTACCCGTGAACGTGCTGTTCACGACGGTGAGAGTGCCCGCAGAGTTATAAATGGCGCCGCCGCGGCTGAAGCCGCTCTGGCCGTTGCTGCCGCCGATGCACTGGTTGCCGATGAAGATGCTGTCAGTGACGGTGGTGGAGACTGTGCCGTCGATGGCCCCGGCCACGGCTTGGTTGTCGCCGATGGCCTGGTTATGGCTGAACAGGCAGCGCGTCACGGTGAGTCGAGAACCCGACATAGTATAGATGGCCCCGCCGGCCCCGGCGGTGGTGCTCCCGCTGGCGATGCCGTGCGCCAGGTTGTCCAGGAACCGGCTGTCGGTGACGTTGAGGGTGGCGCCTGAGTCGCACTCGATGGCCCCGCCCCGGCCCTGGGCCCCGACGCCGCGGGCCTCGTTGTTCGAGAAGACGTCGTTAGCGACTGTCAGCGTGCTGCCGACGTTGCGGATGGCGCCGCCCAGGCCCACTGCTCCCATCTGAAACGCCAGGCCGTCGGTGATCGTCAGCCCGGCGATGGTGACGGTCGCCCCGCCGCCGATGTCGAAGACCCGGCTTTGGTGGTTGCCGCTGATGGCGAGCTGGTCGGCGCACAAGCCCTCGATGTCCAGGTCTTTGTTGATGGCCAACTCGCCGGTGGTCAGCGTGATGGTGTGGCCTTGCATGCTGGGGTCGAAGACGATCCGATCCCCGCTGAAGGCGGCGGCGATCGTCTGCCGCAGCGAGCCGGGGCCGCTGTCGGCAGTATTCGTAACCGTCCACGTGTCCGGTTGCCAGGTCGTATAGTACAGGTCCGTCCCCCCGTAACCGCCGCTACGATCTGACCCAAAAAAGAGTGTTCGGCCATCGGGGGACCAAGACGGCATAGCGTCGTTCATGTCGGTGTTGATGTCCGGTCCCATGTTTACAGGGGTGGACCAGGGCTCATTCAGGCTCGCGCGCGTGGTGATCCAGAGGTCAAATCTGCCGAACCCGTCAAGGCGGTTGGAGTCCACGATTCCCATCAGGCCGTCCGGGCGGACCGCGAAGTGTTCCTCGGTTCTGGGGCTGTTCAATTCCGGCACCGGGACCGCTGGACCGAAGGAACCGTCCGGTAGCTGGCTGCTGGTAAAGACATGTAAATGGTGATCCTCCAGGCGGTCGCTGACGAAATAGAGCGTCGCGAGGCCGGTCCGCGGATCCTCGAAGAGCGAAGGGCACGCACTGACCGCACCGACACTGTTTACATTCGGGCCGAGGTTCACCGGCTCTCCCCAGGCAAAGTCGTCGTGCGTATCCTGTCGATATGAAACCCAGAGATCCCCGTCGCCATAATCTCCCGGACGCGTGCTATAGAAGAACATCCGATGCCCATCCTCCGTAATGTGTGCACTGTGCTGTAGATAGGGGGCAGGACTGTTAATCGTCGGCCCCAGGTTTTGGGGCGGACCCCAAGGATCGTTGATCGTGGCGCGTTGAGACACCCAAATATCCTGCTGGCCGTAGCTTCCGGGCCGATTAGACCCGAAGTAAAGACTCAGACCGTTGTTGGTGAGCGACACCGGGTAACCCTCGTCGGATGTCGTATTGATCGGCGGGCCGAGGTTGACCGGGGTGGTCCACGAAGGACAGAGCCGGCCCTCGAGCGGCTCGAGCCACAGCAGGCCTGTGGACCTGGGTGCTTTCCGGCGGCGCGGTGCTGCCGGACGATGTATCAGTCGGGCGAACACTTTCGTAAATGACATGAACTGAACCTCCTCAGAAATTTGGCAATCGGGGTGGCGTAAGCCCCCAGTTTTCGCCAAGGTGGGTCTGCGATACGTTGATCAAGGCCGTCGTCCCCGGCGCGCAGACCGAGCGCCGGGGGGATGCCGGGCCGGTGCGGGTGCTGCTTGGCATCGGACACGCACCTGCCGCCTGCTTTTTTGTTCCCGTCGTGGCAGGATCTCCCGACCGTGCCACGAGACGAAGCCGTATTTGCCCGCAATGCCCCTCCACCTCACCGGATGTAGTCCAAATCCGCCAGCAGCGGTCCCTGGAATGGCGTCTCGAACAAGACTGGCTCCGGCGGGATGATCTCCAATATCGCGATCTGTTCCTGGGTGTCTCGGGCGATCGGCATGCCACGCTTCATCCGGGCTAGGGTGAACCCGGTATCCTCCTGGTTGGGTGAGGTAAACAGCCTATCCACGACGGCGGGCTGCGGACCTGGCAACGTAGCTTGGGGTTGGGCGTTAACAGAGCTCGGGCTCGGGGACAAAGCCGGGCTTCGTGAGATCGCCAGGGGCAGCAGGGCGGCCCCATCGAGAGGGACTGACGTGGCATGGAGCCGCACCGAGCGATGCGGAGCATAGCCGCCATCTTGCTGAAATTCGAAAGCCCCGATGTCGATGACCCCGTTTACGATCCGCGGGTATCCGGGGCCGCGCTGGTCCCAGTCGGTGGCGTAGGCGTTGTTGCCGGCGTCGATGGCCGGGCTGCCGGGCAAGAGGGCGTGCGTGAGGGTCGGGCCGCCGTTGTCTTGCAGGGGGCCGAGCAGCGGGTCGATAGGGACATCGGCGCTACCGATCTGGTTGCCGTTGACGCCGTCTCTCAGGCCGGTCATACCGGTGCCGTCGCCGATCAAGTTGTGGTCGCCGATCACTCTCAGCGGGCCGTACACATCGTCGCGGGCCGGGCCGGTTGCGCCGTTGAAATTGCCGGCGATTAACGTGTTGTGCAGTATCGGCAAGCTATTACTGGCAACGGAGAAGCCTCCGCCATGGAAGCTGCCGCCGCTGATGTTCGCCCGGTTGCCAGTGAGGGTGACGTTCGTGAGCTGGACGGGGTATATGGACGACCCCCAGGTGTAGATGCCGCCGCCGTCGCCGCCGGCGGAGTTGCCGGACAGGGTGCTATTGCTGACGGTCAGCCAGCGGGGGAGGGGTCCGGCGAGTAGGTTATCGATGGCTCCGCCGGCCCCGGCCGAGTTGCCCGACAGGATACTATTGTTGATCGTCAGCGCACAACTGTTCAGGATGGCGCCGCCGACCGCGGCCGAGTTGCCCGACAGCGTGCTGTCGCTGACCGTTAGGTCAGCGTCCTCGTCGTTGTATATGCCACCGCCGAAGCGAGCGGTGTTGCTTGATAGGGTGCTGTTGCTGACCGTGATCGTTCCGCTGCTATAATGGCGGTCGCCGTTGACGATGCCGCCACCCGCCGACTCGGCCGAGTTGCCCGACAGGCTGCTGCCCGTGACCGTCAGTGTGCCAGAGTTGGCGATGCCGCCGCCGAAGTCAGCGGAGTTGGCGGAGACGGTGGTGCTGCCCGTGATTGTCAGCGTTCCAAGGTTGTCCACGCCTCCTCCTTCACCGTAGCCATTGTAGACATTCGTCACCGCGTAGAGCCCGGGAGCGCCAGCGGTTCCGTGGTTGGACGCGATGGTGCTGGCCGTGATTGTGAGGGATCTGCCGTTTACATACAGGCCGCCACCCTGGCCCAACCCGCCGGCGCCACCGTTCCCCGTGGTTAAGGGAGACGTCCTGTAAAACGAGCCATCACCCCCCCGCCCGCCGGTGGCCTGGTTGCTGGAAATCATGCTGGCGGAAACGTCCAGGGAGCCGGCGGTCGCGTACAGGCCGCCGCCGTCCGCAGCACCGCCGACACCGGCCCGGAAGGTGCCGTTGTGGTCACCGCCACGGCCGCCCGTGGCACGGTTGTTGGCGATCGTGGCCCCGGCGAGGATCAGCGCGCCGCTAATCGAGTAGAGCCCTCCGCCATTTGCACGGTAACCAGGTAGTGTCGTGCGCGGTGCTTCGCCCCCCTGCGCCGCGTTGTTCTGAAGCACGACGTTATCGAGCGTGAGGTCGCCGCCGTTGTTGAGAATGCCGCCGCCCAGGGCATCGGTGGTTCCTGCCACGGGACCGTCCGTTCCATCGTCCTGGGCCAGGCCGCCCTGGATGACGAGGTCCTGGAAGATGACATTGATGCCAGGCGTGACGATGTCGAAGACACGATCTTGGAGCTGACTGGCATCGATGATCGTGCTCGGCCCGGCGCCCTGGATGATCCAGCGGTGGCTGGTCTGGGTCAAGTTCAGGTCGCCGGTGAGGCCCGCTGTCTCGTGGCGGCTGTTGTCATTGCGGATGGTCAGGCGGTAGGTGCCGGACAACAGCTGGATGGTGTCGTCGTCGGTGCCGCTATCGCTATTGAATTGCAGGACGGCATCACGCAGGCTGCCGCTATCGAGGCCGCCGTCGGCAAACGTTTTCGGCGTAATGGTCGCCGGGACACAGCGGGCTTCCAGCGGTTCCAGGTGCAAGGGACTCCACCGCCGCGGACGGCGTTCGATCCACGATTTCGCGAAAAACTTGAACCAAGACATACTGAACCTCCCACATTCTTGCAGTTGTTTGCGCGTTCGCGGCTTTGCGGGAGACAAAAAACTCCCGCAAAGCCGCCAAGACGCAATGAGGCAAACCAAGAAAGAAACTCAATACCGCCAAGGAGCGCTTACGCGCGAGTTTTTCACCCCTTTTTCCTGATTCGGCTTCCTTTCTGATGCGAACAGCTTTGCTCACCCCAATAAATAGGCACGAAAAATCCGTGATACCGCCGCGGAAAACATCTCAGGTTCACATCTCCCGGAGGGTAGACTGAGCGCGGGGCGATGCCGGACCGAGCAGGCTGCGCCCTGCAAGCGAAACCCATGCCACGCTGAGCCACGTCTCGCCCGGTCCTGCCTCACGGGATGTAGTTCAGGTCCTCCGGCAGCGGGCCCTGGATCGGTGTCTCGAAGAAGCGGGCCGGCTCCGGGTGGATGATCGTCGTCCCGTCCGAGGCGAGGAACGTCGCGATCTGCTCCTGAGCGCCACGGGCGATGGCAGCAACCAGCGGATCCGGATTGGTGAGATAGCTCCACAGGAATTGATGCCCCACGGTTGGCACCTGCGGGTCCTTGGCATGAGCGAGATCGTTGCGGTAGTAGGTGGCCTGGTCGGCCAGGTCTCCCGCCCGAAGGAGCGCAGTCGTCGCGGGGTTGGGTGCGATTTCATCTCCCGCGTCAAACTGGTAAATGACCGATTTCGCCGGCACGCCGGGGAGCGGGGCTTTGCGAACGTGCGGCGCATACGCCAGCGTATCGCCGGACATCATGCCCCACACCTGATGGTCCAAGACCTCCTGAATGGCAATCGCGCCGGGCACGGCGTTGCTGACCGGCGACTGAATCACCTGGTCGGTGCCGTCCTCCAGGTGAACGGTGAACGGAATGCCGTCCCGCAGCGGCAGATTCTCGTTGAAGTAGGGGCCGTTGCCATTTACCGGAAGCCCGTCAATGGTAGTGACTCCGGGGGCATTGATTAGCGACGGAACGCGCTCGGCCAGCGCGTCGCGGGTGGTATTTCGCACGATCGTACCGAGTCGTAAGTCGACCCATAGGTCCCCCGGGACGGTGAGGGTGCCCGCCCGTACGTCCGGCTCGACGGCCATGAACATGGTGCCGTACTCACCCCCCTGGGAGGCACCCGCGAAATAAATGCGGGAGGGATCCAGGTCGGGAGTGCCGTTGCCGTCCACGTCCATGCCGGCCTCGATCTCGCGGACCAGTTGCATGAGGTCGGCCACGGTCTGCCGATTCCCGTCGGCAACCGTAATCAGCGCCCGGGGGGGCGCCGTGAAGAAACCCCCGACGTTCGTGATCGTGTGGCTGACGGTTTGGTCGATGCCCCGGCCGCCCTCCGGGAAGGTGACCGACCCGCCGTCGGCCTGGTGGACCGTCAGCGTACTGTCGGGTCCGAAGCCGTGTCCGACGATGTTGATGCCGATGGTGGCGATTCCCTGCTCGGCCAGCGTGGCGGCGACGAACAGTGGAATTCCGTTATTCTTGTTGGTCGAGTACGTGTGGCCCACGATGGCCACCGGCCAGCCAGCTTCGGGCTTGCGGCCGGACGGCAGGAATAGGTTGAAGAAGATCTCGTTGTGACCCTGTACGGCCGGCGTGCCAGTGCGGGTTCCAACGGGCGGGATGTACTCCCCGGGGTGGACCTCGTAATCGGGCGAGACGTATTTCCCAAAGGCGATCTGAGCCACTGCACCCGGGGCGATGTTGAGCAACGACAGGTCGACGTCGATTGGAGAGAAACTCGGCGGGTCGTCCCCGGTCTGCCGCTCCCAGTGGATGCCGGTCACGTCTGCCCGGTTGAAGACGGTCCGTTCCCCGTGCGGCCCCAAGTTGAAGTCGGCCGGCTGCGGCCTGGCGGCGTGGATCTGGTCGCGGATTTTCTCCAAAACAGCGGTGGCTCTCGGTGGTGAAGACGCCGGCATCCACAATGTCGCGCTCGCGCACCCCGACGTGGCGTGCGGCCCGCACGGCTTCCTCTAGCTCTTGGCCGTAGAAGCGCAGCACCGGGTCGTGGCTATGGGACAGGTCATGCCGGAAATGCAGGAACTCTCCGCTGGCTTGTACGGGCTGACCCTGTGGGTCATGGATGCTGTTGGTGACGATGAGGGCATAGCGGGTGTGCTGGTCGAGCAGCTGGTCGGACTCGACGTGCAGCGTGGTCGAGAACGTGTCCCAGACCACCTGGTTGATGCCAACGACTTGCCCGCCGTGGTCGTGGCGATTGAGTGTATCGCCCAGACTGACCAGGAACATGCTCTGACTATTCACCGAGTTCACATCAATCGCGCCGTCGAAGGGCACCGACAGCCTGGGCTGAAGGTTGAACCCGTCCAGTTCGTTGAGAACGGCAATGTCCTGGCAGTCCGAAACATACACCGTACAGTCGGGGTAGGGCAGGTTGACCCGCCGATTGGTGTTCTGGGTTCGGTCGGCGACGGTGAAGCGGTCCGCGGGGAAGGGACCGGCCGTGGTGGCGTCCAGCTGGAACAAGGCGTGGACGCTGCCGTTCGGCGGGGGACCGTCGGACCCGTCGTCGCCTTGCCCGTCCAAGCCATTTCCCAAAGGCACAATCGGCGTGCTGGCAACGATGAAATTCAGATCATTCGCCGGGTGACGAATATCGGCCTCTGTTACGGCAGGTGGGTTCGCCCCCAAGAACGTGCCAGGAGTGGAGGGCGACGCTACCGGGGCGGCCGCTGCGCCGTCCTCGACAGCATGAGTCATCGCGACCTGTGGGCTGACGAAATGCCTGGCCGGCGCTAGGCCGTGGGAGCCGCCTGGGTTGGTCAGGGCGTCAAGGGCAGCGGATGGGTCAAGACCATCGTCCATCCCGATGGGGGTGATCGCTGGCGGGGCAATCAGGCTTTGAGTATCGTTGTTCAAGGTCTGTTCGGGTGGCTGGTGCTGAAGGAGAGTCACAGGCGGGCTATGCGATTCCGGCACCGACCGCCGGACTGGCGTTGCCGCCGACGGGACGCTACTGCTGGCAAAGCTAGTTTCGGCTGCGTTCGCTCCGAACCAGGACGGTCCCCAGAGCTTGGCGAGCAGGAGATCGCCTGGGGGTAAGCGCTCCTCCAGGCTCTCGACCCGGGGACGATAGACATTGGTGCGGCAGGCCATTTTCAGCGGCCGGCGCATGGGGTACGGATGATTCATGAGCGGCTCCTACAGGTTAAGGTGGTACAATTTCCGGCGACAGCGCTCGCGGTCTGCCGTACAACAGGTATAGTTTGCTCACCCCAATAGATAGGCACGAAAAATCCGTGATACCGCCGCGGGAAAACATTTCAAATTTGCGTAAACGTTAGGTGCCGCGCGGAAACAGATGCGCAAATCCCGAGTTGTCCGAGCCGCGACCAATAGGGAGCGGTGCGGGCAAACCGCTCCCTATCGGTCGCGGCTCCGACCGGTCGTGGCTCCGAGTAGGTATTTCCGCGCGGCAGGTTACGGTTTCGGGCGCGGCCGGAGCAGCGCGGGCGGTGTCTGGGCCTTGGCCGCCCGCAGGGAGAAGCTGCTATTTTTTCGGCGGGGAACGTTGGCGTGAGTCGTCCGGTTGGCCCAGTAAGGCCGCGGCCTCAACGGCAAATCGCCGGGAATCCGCGTTCGGCAGGACGTGTTGCTCCAGCCAGCGGCGGGCCCGATCGTATAACTTACGGGCGGCGTCCTTGTCGCCTTGCTGCCAGTGGGCCATGGCCAGAACCAGCAGGTCAAACCAGTTTTCGCCCTGGAGTTCGAGCGATTTTTGCAGCGCGGTGATGGCGGCCGGCATGGCGCCCGCGCGGTAGTGGGCGACGCCAAGCGTGCGCCAGTTCATTCCGACGGCGGGGGCGAGCTCCACCGCTTGCCGGGCAAGCTCGATGGCACCTGCCGCGTCGCGCGTCTTGGGGTCGGGGTCGGTGGCCAGGCGCCAGGCGGTGTTGCTCAACTCCCGGGCTTTCGCTGATGGCGGCGTGGCGAAGTCTCCGGGGATGACGCGGAACTTCAAGCGGGCCGGGGCCTCTTCGGCGTTGGCAGGCGGATAAGGCGGCAGGTCCCAGTCCAGGCCGATGGCCGCCAACTCTTGCCGGATCAGACGCAGGTCCCAGACGTAGATGAGCCCCCCTTCACAGCACACCGCCAGCTTGGTGCCGTCCGGGCTGAAGCAGAGCCAGTAGATATTCTTGGGAACGGGAGAAGGCAAGGTCGCCAACTCGTACCCCGTGGCCGCGTCGAAAAGGCGTGCCAGGCGGGTCGATTGGGCGACGGCGAGCAGACTGCCGTCGCTCGTGAAGGCGAGGTTGCCCGGCGAATTGCCCGGGTCCCGCTCCATCACTCGGCCCAGCTCCCACGTGCCGACCCACCAGAGGCGAAAGGCATAGTAGGTGCCCGTGGCCAGCCAACGGCCGTCGCCACTGAAAGCCACCCAGGCATCCCCCTGGTGTTCGGCCGGCAATTCCGTCACGAGGTTTGAGCCCGGGGCATCCCAGACTTTTATGCCTGGTTCTCCCTCTCCAAACCGGCTGGCACTCGCCACCCACCGGCCGTCCGGGCTGATGGCGATCCGGTCTATCGTACGGTGGCCGCCCAGAACCTGCTTGGCCTTTGTTTGGAGGTCGCAAATGAACGCCTGGCCGTGAATGCGGTCCGCCACGGCCAAAGTTTGGCCATCGGCGGACAGACACGCGTGCTCCGTGCGGTTGGACACCCCGAGCGACTCCGGCGGGCCGATCTGCCAACCGGCAGGGATCGCCGGATCGGGCTTGATCGGCCAGCGGTGCAGGCCGCGTTCGGTCGAAGTAATCAGGCTGCCGCCTCCCGGGTGGAAGAGGGCGGAAAAGGACGCCGGCCCCGTCGGCAGCAGGGCGATTTCCGCATCGGCAGTGCAGTCCCAGAGACGGATGCCATCGTTCCCGGCGGCAGCCAGGATACGGCCATCCGGGCTGAACTGCGCTGTCCAGACCTCTCCCCGTCCGAGCGGGCCACAAAGGGTGCGACACTCCGCGCCTCCGCTTTGCACTCCCCAGATCTCGACCTTGGCGCCTTTTACTGTCGGACCCAGGAAGCGGTCATCCGAGCTGAAATGTACGCCAGTGAGGCCAGCCTCGATATCGACGATCAGAGGCCTGCCGGTGAGCGCGTCCCACACCGAAAGGACCCCATCCCAGGAAGAACTCGCGAGCAAATCCCCTCGGTGGTTGAAGGCCAGCCCGATCCTCCCCGATTCCAGACAGCGGCAGATGGATTGCTCCTTGCCGGTGCGCGCGTCCCAGACGGCAATGTGGTCGTGAAACGCGGCCGCCAAGAAATCGCCGCCCGGATGCCAGGCAAGCTGAGTCGGAGCTGCAGGACAATGTAACGTTCGCAGCACAATTCCGGAATCGGGATTGCAAATCTGAACCGCGCGGGGCTGCCGACAGGCGATTGCGAGCTTACGGCCATCAGGGTGATAAGCGAAGCCAAAGCAGCCGGTCTCATCGGCGGGCCAACGAAACCGTTTGGCTTGCCCGTTCGATGCCAGGTCGTACTGTCGCAGGATCTTGTCTTTCTCGTCATTGGCGGCGAGCCACTGGCTGTCGGGACTAAAGTCAAATACGGCATGCTGGGTGCGCTCGAAGATGATCGCTCGCCGGGCCAAGTCCCAGATCCGCAGCGTGCTCTGCGGGTCATGAACGGCGGCGAGGAGGCGGCCGTCGGGGCTGAAGCGGAGGACCCAGGCGTGTCTGTCCCTCTTGGGATTCGGGTTCGGCAAGCTCAGGAGCTCCTGGTCATCCGTCACGCGCCGAACGGTGAGGTCGCCCCTCAGATCGCTGCGCGCATAGCGCTCGAAATTGGCGTCACCGGCCAGTTGCGTTGTCCCGCGCGGGAACCCTTCCCACGACTTGGCAAGGCGCAGATCGGCCAATGTAAGACAGGCAATGGCGTCGTTGCGCAGCTCCTGAGAGGGGCGGAGTTTCGCTGCCTCCGCCAGCGCCGAGAGACTGCGGAAGCGCTGGCCGATCTGCCCGCTCCAGCGTGTCGCCCGGGCCTCGGCCAGGCGCTGAGCGGCGGTGGCATCGTCTTGGGCGCGTAGAGCGGCGTTTCGTTCCTGACGCAGCAGCGCCATTACAGAAAGAGCGCCCGCCGTCAGCAACAGCAGTCCCAGCGCCAGCGTGGCCAGGCCGGCGATGACCGGGTTGCGCCGGCACCACCGCCAGGCTCGCTCCCACAGTCTCACTCGCCGCGCCCGAATCGGCCGATCCTCCAAAAACCGCCGCAGGTCGTCCGCCAGGTCGTGGGCGCTGGTGTAGCGGTCGCCGGGACTCTTGGCCATGGCCTTGAGGACGATCGTCTCCAACTCCACGGGGATGGCAGCGTTCAAGCGGTGCGGCAGCCGCGGCTCCTCGAAGGCGATCTGCCGCAGCACCTCTTCGCGGTTGTGACCGTTGTAGGCCGGTTCCAATGTCAGCAGCTCATACAGCGTCACGCCCAGGGAGTAGACATCGGTGCGATGGTCTACCAACGTCCGCTTGCCCAGGGCCTGTTCCGGGCTCATGTAGCGTAGGGTGCCGAGCAGGTCCCCGCTCATGGTCAAGCCGGCGTCGGTGCCGAGACGGGCGAGCCCGAAGTCGGTGATCCATAGCCGGACTCCGGTCGCTAACGCTCCCGGCTCACCTTCCACCAGCAAATTGGCCGGCTTGATGTCGCGATGGATAATGTCCGACTGGTGCGCGAACTCGAGAGCTTCCGCGGCCTGGACGCCAAGCCGGGCCACTGTACGGAAGAACTCAGGTCTCTTGGTTGAGTCCTCTGTGGAGAAAGCTGCGATCGGCACCGTTGTGGCGAGGGGAATTGCAGACTGTAAATTGCAGGCTTTCGATTGGGGATCGGACGGCGAGGGTTGGTGGTCCTGAGTCGGCGGCAGTTCGCCGTCGCCGCCCGCCTTTGTCGGCGCGATCCGCGGTCTTAAATCTGCAATCACTTGTGCCAGCGTCTGTCCTTCGATGAATTGCATGGCGTAGAAATGGACGCCGCGCTCGCAGCCGACATAATAGACGGGCACGATGTGGGGATGGTGCAACTGGGCGGCCGCCTGGGCTTCGTTCTTGAACCGCTGGAGTTGCCTGGCATCGAGCGTGGCCGCAAACGGCAGCACTTTGAGCGCGACACGGCGGCCGAGCGAGAGCTGCAGCGCTTCATAGACCACGCCCATGCCGCCCCGCCCGATCTCGCGCAAGATCTGGAAATCGCCTAACGGCGTTGCCGGCTCCAGCTCCGCGGACGTGCTCGAGCCGGCAACTACACGGTCCGCCGTCGAGGCCTGAAGCGGCGGCCCGGCAGCATGCACAAACTCCAGGCCATCGAGACATTCCGCCAGAGGCTCAGCGATGTTGGCATGGCCGGCCAGGAACTGCCCTCGATCGGGATTCCGGCCGCCTTCCAGGGCCGCGGCGTACTCGCGCAACGCTGCGATCACGCGCGGATCGTCCTGGGAAGGGGAAGCGATTGCAGATTGCCGATTGGAGATGTCGGATTTGAAATCCGGTTTGTGTACCCTATTCATGACGAAACTCCCATTGAGCGCCGCAGTCGAGCCAGGCCGCGCGCCCAAAGCTTTTCCACGCTGTCCAGGCTCCGGTCCATCCGCCGAGCGATTTCCGGGAAGCTCAGACCTTCCAGATGCCTTAGGATAATGACTTCCCGGTAGTCTTTTGGCAAGCGCCCGAGTGCATCGGCGAGCAGAACCGCCTGCTCACGGCGGGCGGCCTGCTTACTCGGAGTGCTCTGGTGTTGTACCAGTCCCCGGTCGAGAGCGCGGGAGGACTTATCCAGCTCGGCGGCCAGGTCGCGCTCCAGGCGAATGTCGCGCCGCTGGGTGCCGTAATAGCGCCGCAGCAAGTTGGCGAGGTTTCTGGCCAGAATTTGGCGTAGCCAGGCCATCAGCTCCCCTTCGCTTGTTCCGCGGAACTGGGCGAAGTCGCGATGCGCTTCGAGAAAAGTTTCCTGAACCAGGTCGAGCGCGTCGACCTTGCCCTGCAGCCGGCGACCGATCCGCAGCCGGGCCAGCAAATCCAGATAATTTCGGTACAGCTCCAAGAGCTGGCCCAGCGCCGGCCCGCTCCCGGCGCGCGCCTGGTGCAAAAACAGCTCAAGGTCCGGGGCCGCCGCGCAATTCATGGCTTGCGTACCCCGAGAGATAGGCACGGAAAAGCCAGAATACCGCCGCTGGTAATAAGGATGATCGTCTGCCCGTGGAGGCTCTGGTCGAACACGATCCGATCAGGCAAATTGATGTCGGGGCCGAGATTGACCGCGGCGGTCCATGAAGGAGCCAGGCGGTGCTCGAGCAATTCGACCGATCGAGGCCGGCGCGCACGGTTTCGAGCGAGCCAATTTGGAGAAGTCCTACACGGGTTGGCCAGAAAACGAAGCCTGCGACAGTGCAAGTTCATGAGGGAAATGTCATTAACTCCTATCTCGGGGAAAACAACCGAACAATCCATCCGCGGCTGCAATCGGACAATATGAACGACGGCGGCGGGAAAATCAAGTAAAAAAAATGAATTTTTTTGATGTAACGAGGACAAGCCCCCGCTTCTGCAGCAGGTTGAGAGCGAGCCTGTCGGCCACCGCGGGACCGAGGCGTTCGTGGAGGTCCTCGGATATCTCAAAGCTCATCCCGGTAGGGCGAACTCGTTCGAGGCTCGCAAGGCTGGTTGCTACGCCCGAGTGCGAGGAGATATTTCGGGGCGGGAACTGCAGCGCGAATAGGGTATTGAGCAATGAAGCATGGCTGACGTTCTTGGCAGCTGCTGTAGACGTTGTCCAGGAGGGTGTCTAGCTTTTCTCCTGACTCCCGTTTGCCAGGGCAAAAAATGCTGGTAGGTAGTAGCCGGGGTTCGGCGCGCCGCCAGGCGCATTGACAACGACATCCGCTGCAAACTCCCAGGTTAATTCGAACAGCAACGTGATCCAGAGAAAGCGGATCTGCCAAGGTTCCGGAGACAACACGGCGAACTTGGATGGCATTACGGGTCGCGTAGTAGTATGAGGGGGGGTGTGGATATATTGGAAACGAAATGGCGCATGTTGTTACGGAATATGGCTTTGCGGACGCAAGTTCGTTTCCGCGGAGTTGAATACGCCGTGTTTGTGACGGGAGAGTCGCGTTTTTGCGATGTTGGTGGATTTGGGGGGGGGTGCCAATATATCGGAAACGAAATGGCGCATATTATTATGGAATATGGCTTTGCGAACGCAAGTTCGTTTCCGGGGTGTTGAAGACGGCCGTGCTTGTGACGCGAGAGTCGCGTCTTGGCGACGTTAAAGTCACGCCATACTCCATTTTCAGGACCCGACCGGCCGGCCGACGCCGATGGTCCAGAACGGCAAACCGATTGCGGAACTCCTGTAGGAATCCGCGTGGCCAGGGTGAGCTTCGAAGACTCGACTTGTCTGGCCGAGGATTGCAGCAGCAACTGATGAAACAACCGTAAGACCCCCGCGTGCTGACCAGGCGGGTGAATCAGTTTGGCGGCTAAGGGCAAACGCTCACAGTCCGCCGCCCAACCGACTCCGTATCTCACGCTTATGCATGCCCGCGGCCCTCGACCGAACATATTGGTGCAAAAAGCCTTAACGCGCTTTTTGGTGCCGTATCTCACGAGCCCGTGAGACACGAGGCCGTGCTGCCGTTCCCCATTTCCACCCTTGACGGCCAATGACCAGGGACGAATGACCAATGGCATACAAGAAATACGTTGCGCCCACCACCCCCCCGGCCCCGGTGAAGTAATTGCAAACCCTACGACATATCGAGCTCCCTTGCGATGTACTCCCGAACCCTCAAGGAGATCCCCACTTATGACTTGCCAAAAACCGCCTCCCCGCTGGAACGTATTTCGCCCGCAATGAACGTATTTTTCTCTGTGAGTTTTGCATTTTTCTCATTCTTTTGTTTGCCGAACCGCTTGAAGTTCAGGATCCGCGTTCGAAAGACTTGTTGACAAATGCATACTTTCAATGACATCCCCAAAGTTCGCCGGGAATTCGTCCTCGACCTTGCCGTGATTCTGCACCGCGAAATTTCTCGGCTGGTCTCCCACGTCCATGACGCTCTTGCCATTGCCGGCGGTTGCAAAGAAGGCGTTCCGAAGCGCAATGTTAACGGTGCAGTCTTGGGTGGCAATCCCGTGGCT
>Ga0306924_10001996_pt1 | contig 19049 bp, 16 predicted proteins | sample sta12Can44000111_FD_203756 | JGI IMG/M metagenome (GOLD analysis project Ga0306924, IMG submission 203756) | Lab enrichment of tropical soil microbial communities from Luquillo Experimental Forest, Puerto Rico - statanox.12C.anox.44.000.111 (v2)... | ecosystem: Environmental > Terrestrial >...
CCGCGGGCGCTGGCGCGGCCGGGTACGGCTTCAGCGGGAACTTCGCGGTCGCGAGGTAGCCCCCGCGCCGGCCGTAGCTCCCGAGCAGCGCAGCGAGGATTGCCATCGCGCGCGCCCGCTGCGTGTCGTCGCCGTACCAGGTGGTGTGGCGGCCGGGGTGGACGAGCGACGCGGGTCGGGCGCCGGCGAGGAAGCGGGCCGAGTCGCGCACGAGCTCGGCGTGCACGCCGCAGATTGCGGCCGCCCATTCGGGCGTCCGATCCTTCACGTGCGCGCGGAGCTCCTCGAGCCCGGTCGCGTGGCGCTCCACCCACTCCACGTCGTAGAGCCGCTCCGCCAGGATCACGTTCATCCAGGCGAGGAGGAGCGCGATGTCCGTACCCGGCTTCACCGGAAGCCAGTACTTCGCCTTCCCTGCGGCGACGCTGAATCGTGGATCCACGACCACGAGCTGCGCTCCCCGGCCCACCGCCTCCGCGAGCTCCTGCACCTGCGTCGAGTGCATGTTCTCGCCGAGGTGGCTGCCGATGAGCGTCACCACCCGCGCGTTCGCGAGGTCGATCGGCTCGGGCGAGCCGAGGCCAGCGCCGTAGGTGAGCGCATAGCCCGCCTCGCGCGGCCCGCGGCACTGCGCGTATGACGGCGCGCCGACGTTCGGCGAGCCCCACGCCTTCATGAGCTGCTTCCACCACGAGCCGCCGAAGCCGTGCGTGAAGAGCGCGAGCGCCTCCGGCCCGTGCACCGCCCGCAGCGCGAGGAGCTTCTCGGCGACGTGGTCGAGCGCGGCGGCCCAGGACACCGGCTCGAACACGTCCTCGCCGCGCTTCGACCGCCGGAGCAGCGGCTGCTTCAGGCGGTCGGGATCGTAGAGGAGCCCGGTGCCCCCCGCGCCGCGCGGGCAGAGCCGCCCGCGGGACAGCGGGTGCGCCGGGTTCCCCTGGAGCTTCGTCACGCGGCCGTCCTTCACGTGGGCGAGCACGCCGCAGTTCCAGAAGCAGAGCTCGCAGAACGTGGGGACGATGGTGTCGCCGTCGGTCGCGGGATCGGTGGCGCTGGGGGAATCGAGCCCCCACCACCGCGATACGAGCCCGCTCGCCGCGACGCCGCCCAGCGCAGCGCCGCCGATCCTGATGAACTGCCGCCGCGTGACCGCCATGGCGTCTCCGCTAGAACAGGTAGGCGAAGCCGGCGTCGAACGAGAGCTGGGACATCTTCGCCTGGTACGACGCGATGCCCTGGTTCGGGTTCGAGCCGGTGAGCGTCTTCGTGGGCGACCAGCCGAACGCGGCGTTGATCGACGCCTTCTTGGTGATCTCGTGACCGATGCCGGCGGTGAGGTGGTGCTCGGCGATCGCGGGGAACGCGACGTTCTCGAACGCGCGGGTCGAGTCGACCGGGGTCTTCCCGTAGTTGTAGCCCGCGCGGAGCATCACCTTGCGCGGCAGCGTGTACTGGGCGCCGACCTTGTAGACGATCTGGTTGCTCCAGTTCAGGTTCCACGGCAGGGCGCCGTTCGACGCGGTGAAGGTCGGCTGGTTCTGGCCGTTCGACTCCGACCAGCGGATCCACTGCACGTCGAGCGCGAGGAGCAGCGGGCGGAACGGGTTCACCGCGAGGCCGAGGGTCGCGCTCTGCGGCTGGTTGAACGAGATGCGGTCGTGGCCAGCGGAGAGGCCGAGCGCGGGCTGCGCCGGCGTGTTGAACTCGAAGCTCCTGAACCAAGTCGTCGTCTCGTAGGCGGCGCCGACCCGCAGCCACTCGGCCGGTGTGACGAGGAGGCCGAGGGTCGCGCCGCCGCCGAACGACGACGCCGAGTCGTGCCCTGCCTGCCCCATCCCGCTCGCGGCCGCGTACTCCATCGTCGCGTACGCGAGGTTCGCGGTGACGCCCACCGAGAGCAGGTCGTTCACGCGGTAGGACACACCGGGTGTGAAGCGCATCTGCGAGTATGAGGAGAAGGTCGTCCCGCCGTAGAGGTTCTGCTGGAAGTCGACGCCCATGCCGCCGACGCCGTACGCGCCGAGGCCGAAGCGGAGGTCGTCGCTCATCGGTACGACGAGGCCGAAGGCCGGGACCGGGCTGCCGCCGCGGTCCGACGTCAACGTCGCGCCGCTGCTCATCACGGTGCCAGCGCCCGCCGGCGCCGTCGCGCTGTACTCGACCTTGGGCTTGAAGTAGGACGCGCCGAAGTCGATGCGGCCCGGGAGGCCGCTCATCGTCGCCGGGTTCGTGAGCACCGACGCAGCGTCGAGGCCCGCGGCGGCGTTCGCGCCTCCCATCCCGTCCTGCACCGGCCCGAAGCCGATCATCCGCATCCCGTTCGTCGCGCTCGCGTCGCCGGCGGCGGCTGCGATCGCCGCGGCCGCGAGTACTCGGAGCATCGTTTTCATGGGTTTCCCCTCCTGTGGGCCGCGCACGAGGCGGCCTCGGAGGTGCGAGCCGACGGGGAGTAAAGCGGTGCTGCGGCATGGTGCCGCGCGGCGAGGACTGAAAATCTGTACAGTGTCAGGGAGCGGTGGCAGCATCCCCCGCATGCTCACGACGCTGCGGATCTCCGGCCTCGCCATCGTCGATCGGGTCGAGGTGCGGTTCGGCCCCGGGCTCCACGTCCTCACCGGCGAGACGGGCGCCGGGAAGTCGATCCTGGTGAACGCGCTCCACCTCGTGCTCGGTGGGCGGATGGGCGCGGACGTGCTGCGCGAGGGCGCGGAGGAGGCGGTGGTGGAGGCGCTGTTCGAGCTCCCCGCCGGCCACCCGGTGCTGGCGCGGCTCGAGGCCGCGGGGCTCCCGGCCGACGGTGAGCTCCTCGTGCGCCGAACCGCGTCGAGGAGCGGCCGCGGCCGGGCGTTCGTGAACGGGAGCCTCTGCACGGTGGGCATGCTCGCCGACGCGGTCCGCGGCCTCGTCGACGTCTCGGGCCAGCACGAGCACGTGTCGCTCCTCGACGAGGCGAGCCACCTCGCGCTCCTCGACGCCTTCGCCGGCGCCGACGCGGGGCCGTTCCGGGCGGCGCACGCGCGGCTCGCGGCGCTCCTGCGGGAGCGCGACGCGCTCGATGCGGGCGAGGCGGAGCGGGGGCGGCGGGAGGAGCTGCTCGCGTTCCAGCTCCGCGAGCTGGAGGCGGCGAAGCTCGTGCCGGGCGAGGAGGCGGCGCTCGCCGCCGAGCGGCAGGTGCTCGCGAGCGCGGAGCGGCTGCGCGCCGCGGCGCGCACGGCCGAGGGGCTCGCGTACGCGGAGGAGGGGAGCGCGTCGGAGCGGATCGCGGCGGCGATGCGCGCCATCGAGGGCGCGGCGGCGGTCGACGCGCGGCTCGCCGAGCCGCTCGCGCTCCTCCGCGGCGCGGCGGCCGAGGTGGACGAGGCCGGGCGCGCGCTCGCCCACTACGCGGAGGGGATCACCGGGGATCCGGAGCGGCTGGCGGGCGTGGAGGAGCGGCTCGAGCTCTTGCGCGCGCTCGCGCGGAAGCATGGCGGCAGCGTGGAGGCCGCGGTGGCGCGGCGCGACGCGATCCGGGAGGAGCTCGGCCGTGCCGTGGGCGCGGGCGAGCGGCGAGCCGAGGTGGAGCGGGAGCTCGCCGAGGCGGGGCCGCGCGTGCTCGCGCTCGCGCGGGCGCTGTCGGCCGCGCGTCGGGACGGGGCGCGGCGGCTCGGGACGGCGGTGGAGGCGGAGCTCCGGCGGCTCGCGATGGCGAGCTGCGGGGTGGAGATCGAGCTGCCCGCGACAGAGGGCGGCGTCACGTGGGGCGGGATCGCGATGGGGCCGGACGGTGCGGAGGGGGCGCGGATCCTGCTCGCGCCGAACCCCGGCGAGCCGGCGCGGCCGCTCGCGCGGATCGCCTCCGGCGGAGAGCTGTCCCGGCTCCTCCTCGCGCTGAAGCGCGCGCTGGCGCGGGTGGATCCGGTTCCGGTCTACGTCTTCGACGAGGTGGACGCCGGGCTCGGCGGCGCAGTGGCCGAGTCGGTGGGGCGCGTGCTCGCCGAGGTCGCTCGCGGCCGCCAGGTCCTGTGCGTCACCCATCTCCCGCAGGTCGCGGCGTTCGCCGACCGGCACTACCGGGTGGAGAAGCGGGTGTCGGGCGGCCGCACCACCACGGTCGTCACCGCGCTCGAGGACGACGGGGCGCGGCGCGCCGAGGTGGCCCGCATGCTCGCCGGGGCGGAGGTGACGCCGTCGGCGCTCGACCACGCGGGCTCGCTCCTGGGCGCCGCGCGCGGCGGACAGCGCGTTGCGCCGGCGAGGGCCGCGGCGCGCGCGGTGCGGGAACGGACGGTGCGACGCGCCCACACAGCGCGGGCACGGTGAGCCGCGTGGCTGGCCACGGTCCGGTCCGCCTTCCCAGCTTCCCCCGCTTCCCATTGACCGCCCGTGGATCCGTCGGTAGGGTCGCGGCGATGTCCTCGGATCGACGTGACCCCCCGGCCTCGCCAGCGCCGCCCGCGGCTCCTCGGCCGGTGAGCCACGGCGCGAGCGACGTGGGACTGAAGCGCGAGAGGAACGAGGACTCCTTCCTCGTCGATCCGGACCTCGGCCTCTACGTCGTGGCCGACGGGATGGGTGGGCACGCCGGCGGCGGCACCGCGTCGAAGCTCGCGGTGCGCACCGTCCAGCGCTACCTGCAGGACCTCCGGCGCGACGCGCCGTCCACCTTCGACCCGGCTCCCTTCGACACGAGCCCCATCGCAGGGAAGGTGCGGGCCGCCGTCGAGGCCGCCTGCCGCACGATCTACGAGACCGCCCAGGCCGATCCGTCGCTGGCCGGGATGGGCACCACCGTCACCGCCGCCCTCGTGCAGGGGCGCAGCGTCTTCCTGGCCCACGTGGGGGACAGCCGCTGCTACCTGATCCGGGACGGACGCATCCACCAGGTCTCCGAGGATCACTCGCTCGTGAATGAGCAGCTCAAGGCGGGGGCCATCACCCTCGACGAGGCGCGCACGAGCCGGTTCCGCAACATCATCACCCGCTCGGTTGGGTTCGAGGAGCAGGTCGAGGTCGATCTCTCGGCCCTGGAAGGGCACGCCGGCGATCACCTCCTCCTGTGCTGCGACGGGCTCACCAACCTCGTCGACGACTCCGAGATCCTCGAGATCGTCGAGGCGATACCGCTGCCCAAGGTCCCGGAGCGACTCATCCATCTCGCCAACGAGCGCGGCGGCGACGACAACATCACCGTCGTCGTCGTCCGTCTGGCCTAACCCCCTCAGGGCCGCGCAAAGCGTCGCGCAGCGCGTCGGCGGGTGTAGGGATCGCGCCGAAAAGTGGCGCGGTAGCAGGCGCGTGTATGTCTCATTCGGGTTGACGGATCCGTGGGAGATCGTGTTACCCGTCGGGACGTAGGCGTCACCTTGCCGTGGGACAGGCTTCACGGCCCCGTTCACCGGTCCTAGCTTCCGGACCGCGATGCGGGGCGAAGGGATCTGGGACCGGTCGATGGTTGAGACGCCCCGACAGGCGAGTCACTACACCGTCCTGGTCGTCAGCGACCATTCGCAGGCCGTTCGCAAGTTCAGGATCGGGCGCGGCTCGATCCGGCGCTGGCTGTACGTCGGGGGTGGGCTGGGCCTCCTCGGGCTCGCGTTCTGCGTCCACTACCTCTCGCTCCTCTCCACGGGCTCCGAGAACCGGGTCCTGAAGGAGGAGAACGCCCAGCTCCGCTCGCAGATCCTGCTGGTGCAGGAGAAGGTGGCCCACATCTCGGCCACGCTCGACCGCGTGGAGCGGTTCGACTCGAAGCTCCGGACGGCGGTGACCCAGCTCCAGGATCCCGAGCGGAAGCTCGCGGTGGGACCGGTCTCCGCGAAGCCTCCGGCCACGGGCGGCCCGCCGCCGGCGGCGCAGCACGACGTGGCCCAGCTGCCGGGGACCCTCGACGCGCTGGCCGGCACGGCGATGAAGCAGGAGTCCTCGCTCCGCGAGCTCGAGGAGTACTTCGAGGACCAGCGATCGGTGCTCGCCTCGACCCCGTCGCTCTGGCCGACGCGTGGCTGGGTGACCTCCGACTTCGGGGTGCGGCTCGACCCGTACACGGCAGAGCGGACGATGCACCGCGGCCTCGACATCGCGACGCCGTCGGGCCAGGCCGTAGCGACCCCGTCGGACGGGACGGTGGTGTTCGCGGGCACCGAGAACGGCTACGGCAAGGTGCTCGTGATCGATCACGGGTACGGTGTGAAGACGCGCTACGGCCACCTCTCGGAGATCTTCGTGAAGCTGGGCGACCGCGTGAAGCGCGGCGCGCGGGTGGCCGCGGTCGGGAACACGGGCCGCTCCACGGGACCGCACCTGCACTACGAAGTCCGGGTGAACGGAATCCCCGAGAACCCGCGGAAGTTCATCCTGGAGTAGCGGGGAGCTGCGCCCGGCGGCGTGCCTCCGTGGCCCGAAGGCGCCCCGCCGGCGCTGCTTCGCAGCGCAGCCGCCTGCCTGCCTGTTCACCGACTCGTCCCGCTCGGCTGTTTGCTTTCGGCTGGCGCTGCGTTACCTCAGGGGGTACCTTCGCCCGCTTCCTTTTAGCGCGCCCGGCGCCAAGCCTGCGACGTTGCAGCCGATTCCAGGGATCCAGATGCTGAACACCGTCCTCAAGAAGATCGTCGGCACCAAGAATGAGCGCGAGCTGCGCCGCATCCGGCCCATCGTGGCGCGGGTGGGTGAGCTCGAGCCCAAGATGAAGGCGCTCGCCGACGACGAGTTCCCGCACCTCACCGCGCGCTGGAAGGAGGAGGTCCAGCAGAAGGGCCGCCCGCTCGACGAGCTCATCCCCGAGGTGTTCGCCGCCGTCCGCGAGGCCGGCGTCCGCGCGCTCGGGATGCGTCACTTCGACGTCCAGCTCATCGGCGGCGTCGTGCTGCACGAGGGGAAGATCTCCGAGATGAAGACCGGCGAGGGCAAGACCCTCGTCGCGACGCTCCCGTGCGCGCTGAACGCGCTCGCGGGGCGCGGCGTCCACGTGGTCACGGTGAACGACTACCTCGCCCGCCGCGACTCGGAGTGGATGGGCCGCCTGCACCGGTTCCTCGGCCTCTCTACCGGCGTCATCGTCCACGGCCTCACCGACCAGCAGCGGCAGCAGGCCTACGGCGCCGACATCACGTACGGCCAGAACAACGAGTTCGGCTTCGACTACCTGCGCGACAACATGAAGTTCCGGCTGCAGGACTACGTGCAGCGGGAGCTGAACTACGCGATCGTCGACGAGGTCGACTCGATCCTCATCGACGAGGCCCGCACGCCGCTCATCATCAGCGGCCCCTCCGACGAGTCGTCCGAGCTGTACGACCGGGTGAACCGCGTCGTCCCGTCGATGATCAAGGACCAGGACTTCACGCTCGACGAGAAGACGCGGACGGTCGTGATGACCGACGCGGGCATCGGGAAGATGGAGAAGAAGCTCGGCGTCGGGAACCTGTACGACCCCGATCACATCGAGCTCCTCCACCACGTGGAGCAGGGCCTCCGCGCGCACAACCTCTACCGGAACGAGGTGGACTACGTCGTGAAGGACGGCGAGGTCGTCATCGTCGACGAGTTCACCGGCCGGCTCATGCCCGGCCGGCGCTGGTCCGACGGCCTCCACCAGGCGATCGAGGCGAAGGAAGGCGTCCAGATCCAGAACGAGAACCAGACGCTCGCCACGATCTCTTTCCAGAACTACTTCCGCATGTACTCGAAGCTCGCCGGCATGACGGGCACGGCGGACACCGAGGCGGAGGAGTTCGCGAAGATCTACAACCTCGACGTCGTCCAGATCCCCACGAACAAGACCAACGTCCGCAAGGACGTGGAGGACGTGGTCTACAAGACCGAGCGCGAGAAGTTCGGCGCCGTCGTGAAGGAGATCCAGGAGCGGCACGAGAAGGGTCAGCCGATCCTGGTCGGCACCGTCTCGGTCGCGAAGAGCGAGATCGTCTCGTCGCTCCTGAAGCGGAACGGCGTTCCGCACAACGTCCTGAACGCGAAGCACCACCAGCGCGAGGCCGAGATCGTCGCCCAGGCCGGCCGCAAGGGCGCGGTCACCATCTCCACCAACATGGCCGGCCGCGGCACCGACATCCTGCTCGGCGGCAACCCCGACATGATGGCGCGGCACGAGGTGGGCGATCCGCCCGCGGCGCCCGAGGAAGGGGAGACGCAGGAGGCGTTCGAGGCGCGCCACGCCGACTGGGACCGGCGGCTGCACGAGCTCAGCGAGCGGCTCAAGGCGCAGACGGCGCGCGAGCACGACGAGGTGGTGGCGCTCGGCGGCCTCCACATCGTCGGCACCGAGCGTCACGAGTCGCGCCGCATCGACAACCAGCTCCGCGGCCGCGCCGCCCGCCAGGGCGACCCCGGCTCGTCGATCTTCTTCCTCTCGCTCGAAGACGACCTGATGCGGATCTTCGGGTCGGAGCGCATCAGCGGGATGATGGAGCGCCTCGGCCTGAAGGAGGGCGAGGTCATCGAGCACCGCTGGCTCACGAAGGCGATCGAGGGCGCGCAGAAGAAGGTCGAGGCCCACAACTTCGACATGCGCAAGAACACCCTCGAGTACGACGACGTGATGAACCAGCAGCGGCGCTCCATCTACTCGCTGCGCCGGTCAGTGCTCGGGTTCGGGGCCGGGATCCCGGTCGTCGAGTACGACGAGGACCCGAAGACCCGGAAGAAGACGCGCCGCGAGAAGGTGTGGAGCTGGGACGACGCGAAGGGGCACCTCCTCGACGTGGTCGAGGACCTCGTCGTCGACATGGTCGCGAACACCTGTCCCGAGGGCTCCACGGCCGCGAAGTGGGACCTCGACGCGCTCACCGCGCTCGTGAAGGACCAGTTCAACCTCGACGTGAAGTTCAACGGCCCTCCGTCTGGCCGCGCGAAGGAGGCGCGGGCGCAGATCGAGGAGCAGGTGTGGAACGTCGTCGACAAGGCGTACGAGGCGAAGGAGCAGGAGCTCGGGTTCGATCAGGAGAACGTCCCGGTGCTCCGCCGCTGGGAGCAGTACGTCTACCTCCAGTCGATCGACGCGCTGTGGAAGGACCACCTGCTCGCGATGGATCACCTGCGGCAGGGCATCGGGCTCCGCGGCTACGGCCAGAAGGACCCGAAGCAGGAGTACAAGAAGGAGGGCTACGACCTCTTCCAGCAGATGACCTGGCGCGTGAAGAGCGCGGTCGTCGGCAACCTCCTGCGCCTCCAGATCGTCCGCCAGGAGTCGGCGGAGGAGATCGAGCGCAAGCGCCTGGCGCTCGGTAGGCGCCAGCGGATGATCGAGAGCCACGGCGCCGAGGGCGACGGCCAGGCGCGCGAGGCGCCGAAGCAGGAGACGGTGATGCGCCAGACGCCGAAGGTCGGGCGCAACGATCCCTGCCCGTGCGGCTCGGGCAAGAAGTACAAGAAGTGCCACGGCGCGTCCGAGGCGACGGCGTAGCTGACCATCCCGGGTCCTCTCCTCCCGCTCGGCGGCGGAGAGGAGGTTGCGCGAGCCCCTTTCCCCGCTTGGCGGGGAGAGGGGTTTCCATTTTCAAGCGTGCCGCGTGTCGCGGCGAGGCGCGGCCGCGGGCCGGCGCTCGCGCGTGAGCAGGTGCACCGCGAGCGCGGGCACGAGGAGCGCCACGGCGTAGCCGCCGCGGCCGACGCCGGGGAGGGCGAGCGAGAGATCGCCCGCGCCGTGCAGCAGCGCGGAGACGAGGAGCGCCGGAGGCAGGGCGAGCCAGGCGCGGCCGCCGCGCCGGAGCCCGAAGGCGACCGCGATCGCGAACGGAGCGGCGAGCGCGGCGTGCGCGGCCGGCGCGAGCGCGATGCGCGCGGCGAGGGGGAGCGAGAGGGCCAGGCCGCGCAGCGCGACCGCGGCCTCCAGGGCCGCGAAGCCGGCGGCGACGCCCACCGTCGCGGCGGCGACCGTGCGGCGGCGCCACCCGCGCTCGATCGCGAGCAGGAGCCCCGCGAGCTTCGCCCCCTCCTCGAGGAAGCCGATCGCGAGCCCAGCCGCCACCGCGCGCGGGCCGCTCGCGGTCAGCGCCTGCCAGGTGGGCGCGATCCCCGCGGCGTCCGCGAGGTCGTACGCGGCGCTGGCGAGGAACACCGAGGCGGCGCCGCCGAGGAGCGCGCGCGCGGCGAGCCTCGGCGCGCCCGGTCCCGCGCGCCACGCCGCGAGGAGCGCCCACGCGATCCCCGACGCGCCGCAGAGCAAAGGGAGCAGGTGCGCGGAGGTGGGCATCCGCCTCGAATGTGCGATGCGGCGAACGGGCAGACGAGCGCCCTCGCGGGCTGACGACTCGCGTCGCATCCAGGCGGGCCGGCCCGCGCAGGGCGGTCGAACGGCTTGACGCGTCCAGTCAGGGTCCACATGTTCCCGGGTAGTTGGTTGACATTCGAGTCAACGAGCACCCGAAGGAGCCGCGGACATGGCCACTCACCCGGATCGCCTCCCCGCACCCCCGCTGCCGCAGGGTGGCGGCTTCCTGCTCGCGCCTTGCGCCTCCGAGCGGATCCGGACGCCCGACGACTTCTCCGAAGAGCACCGCGAGTTCTACAAGGTCGCGCTCCAGTTCGCGGTGGAGCGCGTCGAGGTGAACGCCGCGAGGATCGAGCACAAGGACAACGCGCTCCTGCGCAAGCTCCTCCGCGAGGCGGGCGACCTCGGCCTGCTCGGCCTCGACGTGCCGGAGGCCTACGGGGGCCTCGCGCAGTCGATGACGGCGTCGATGCTCGTCACCGAGGCGATGGCGCGGAACGGCGCCTGGTCGGTCACCTTCGGCGCGCAGGTGGGGATCGGCACCTTGCCGATCGTCTACTTCGGCACCGAGGCGCAGAAGCAGCGCTACCTCCCGAAGCTCGTCTCCGGCGAGTGGGTCGCGGCCTATGCGCTCTCGGAGCCCTCGTCGGCCTCCGACGCGCTCGGCGCGCGCACGAAGGCCGTGCGCTCCGCCGACGGGAAGCACTGGATCCTGAACGGCACGAAGCAGTGGATCACGAACGCAGGGTTCGCGGACGTGTTCATCGTCTTCGCCAAGGTGGACGGCGAGAAGTTCAGCGCGTTCATCGTGGAGAGGGACACCCCTGGCTTCTCGGTGGGGCCCGAGGAGCACAAGATGGGCATCCGCGGCAGCTCCACCTGTCCGCTGCTCTTCGAGGACGCTCGCATCCCGGTGGAGAACCTCCTCGGCGAGGTGGGGAAGGGCCACCGGATCGCGTTCAACATCCTGAACATCGGCCGGCTGAAGCTGGGCGTCGGCTCGGTGGCGGGCGCGCGCAACGCGATCCAGCTCGCGGTCGCGTACGGCAAGGACCGGAAGGCGTTCGGGAAGGCGATCACCGAGTTCGGCCTCATCCGCGAGAAGATCGCGCGGATGGTGGCGATGGTGTACGCGGGCGAGGCGATGAGCTACCGCACCACCGGGCTCGTCGACGACCGGATGAAGCACGTCTCCGCGGCGCACGGCTCCGCGGAGTACGACCGCGAGCTCATCGCGGCGGTCGAGGAGTACAACATCGAGGCCTCGATCCTGAAGGTGTGGGGCAGCGAGGCGCTCTCGCTCGTGGCCGACGAGGCGCTCCAGATCCACGGAGGGTACGGCTTCGTGGAGGAGTTCCCGATCGAGCGCGTGTACCGCGACAACCGCGTGAACCGGATCTTCGAGGGGACGAACGAGATCAACCGGATGCTCATCCCCGGCACCATGCTGAAGCGGGCGATGAAGGGGCAGTTCCCGATCCTGGAGCTGGCGCAGACGGTCGCCCACGACGTCGACGCCGGCGACGTGCCGGCGCTGTCGCCGGGCCTCCTCGGCCGCGAGAAGCGCATCGCCGAGTTCGCCAAGCAGCTCGCGGTGTATGCGACGAAGGTGGCGCTGGAGCGGTTCGGCCCGGCCATCTCGGATCGCCAGGAGGTGCTCGGCGCGATCGCCGACATCTGCATGGAGGCCTACGCGGTCGACTCCGCGGTCGCGCGGCTCGTGCAGCAGGCCGAGCGGGGTTCGGTGGATCCGGTCGCCGAGGCGTGCGTGAAGCTCTACGCCATCGAGTCGCAGGAGAAAGCCTGCGCGGCGGCACGGAAGGCGATCCGCTCGGCGGTGCCCGACCCGGAGGACTGCCGCGGCCACCTCGCGGCGATCCAGAAGCTCTGCGACGAGGGGCCCGCTGATCTCGTCGGGCTGCGGGAGATCATCGTGGAGCGGACGCTCGAGGCGGGGAAGTATCCGCTCGCGTGGTCGTAGCCCTGCGGAGCCGCAGCAGGTGAAGCGGCGCCGGGCACGGTTGCTCCGCAACGGTGCCTCGGCGCGGCGTACAATGGGCGACCATGAAGGCCGCTTTCGTGCTGGTCCGCTGCGAGCTGGGGAAGATCGAGGAAGTCGCCAACTCCATCATGGAGATCGAGGGCGTCTCCGAGGTCCACTCGATCACCGGGCCGTGGGATCTCCTCGTGAAGCTCTACGCGCCCGACTACGACGCGTTCGGCGACCTCATCCCCGGCGGCCTGCAGAAGGTGCCGGGGATCCGCGACACCGAGACGATGCTCGCGTTCCGCGCGTTCAATCCGGCGGGGTGACCCCGTCTACCCAAAATCCCTCCGGTAGATCCGGCTCACCGCGATCAGGAAGGCGATGGCGAGCGGCCCGGCGACGAGGCCGATGGGGCCGAACACCGCGAGCCCGCCGAGCAGCGCGAAGAAGATCACCGCGCCGTGGATCTCGAGGCCGCCGCGCATGAAGAGCGGCCGCACGACGTTGTCCACGAGGCCGACCACCACGATCCCCCAGACGGCGAGGAACGCCGCGGCGCCGGTGTGGCCGGTGGCCAGCATCAGCAGCGCGACCAGCACCACCGCCATGGCCCCGCCGAGCGCGGGGATGAGCGTGAAGAGGAAGGTCGCGATCCCGAAGAAGACCGGGCGGGGTACCCCCGCGACCAGGTACCCGACGAACGCCACCGCCGCCTGGACGGCGGCGGTGGCGATCGTGGTGACGATCACCGCCACCGCGACGTGCCGGAAGTCCTCGAGGAGCTCCGGGAGCTGCCCGCGCTTCAGCGGCACCACCTCCGAGAGCCAGGCCACGAGCCGCGGACCGTCCACGAGCAGGAAGTAGAGGGCGATGAGCATCATCGCCGACTGGAACAGGAAGCTGCCGGTGGCGGAGAGCACGCCGCCCACCGCCGCGGCCGCCTGCCCGGAGTGGCTCGCGGCCACCTGTGGGAGCTTCTCGACCGCCGCGGGGATCTCCTGGAGGAGCCGCTCGGCGGGCGACCGGAGCACGTCGGGCAGGTAGTCGAGGAGCCCTGACACGCCCTGGCTCGCCAGCGTTCCGCGCAGCCACGTCCACCCCTCCAGCGCCTGCGCCAGGACGTTCGCGGCGAAGGCCGCGATCGGCACCACCACGGCGGCGAGCACCGCGAAGGTGAGGAGCCCACCCGCGATCGCGCGACGGCCGCCGAGCGCGTGCGCGAGCCGCTCCATCCATGGATGGAGGGCGCCGGCGAGCACGGCCGCGAGCAGGAGCGCGGTCGCGAACGGCGAGAAAACGAACGCGACGAGCAGGATCGCGAGGACGGCGAGGACGACCAGGATGCGGTGGGCGGTCTTGGCGGTGGCCATGCGCTCCGCGCGTCAGAAGTTGAGGTGGATGCGGGCCGGCGGAATTCCGAACTCCGCCAGCGTAACCTTCACCTCGGCGACCATCGCGGTCATTCCGCACATGAAGGCCACCGCGTTGCCGGGCTCGGCGCCCCCCAGCGCGAGCGTGCGGGCCACCTCCTGGACCCGTCCGCGCACGCCGGGCCACGCGTCGTCCTCCCCCGATGGACAGAGCACCACCCGCACGCCGCTCCGTTCCCAGTCGAGGTGCTCGCCGGTGTAAGCGAACTCGCTGCCGTGACGCTGGCCGTAGAAGAGGGTCACCCGTTCGAACTCCCGCCGGTTCGCGGCGAGGTGCTGCACGAGCGCGCGGACGGGCGCGATGCCGGAGCCGGCGGCGAAGAGGAGCACGTCCCGGCCGCGGGCCTCCTCCCACGGGAACCCCTTGCCGAACGGCGCGGAGAGCTCGAGGGCCCTGCGCTCGCGCGCGCTCGCGATCGCCGCGTCGGCCACCTTTCCGCCGCGCTTCAGGAGCAGATCGGCGCGCGGCTCGGTGGCCGGCGCGCTGGCGAGGGCGAAGTACCCCTCGCCCTCGGCCGTCGCGATTTTGACGACCTGTCCGGGCCGCTCGTGGGCCCGCGCGAAGCTGAACGGCATCTCGAGCCGCACGCCGACGAGCGCGGGCGTCTCGTCCCAGACGTCGAGCACCGTGACGCCGGCGTGCGGGATCGCGGCGAGGGTCATGTCCGCACGTTCATAATCGGAAGTAAGTATTTCCTGCCCGCGGATTCGTGCTGTGCGCTCGGGACACGGTCGAGGTTGGACAGGAGGTGGCATGTGGCTTCTCGCCGCAGAGCGTACGCTCGCGGCGGAGGTCGAGGCCATGAACGATGCGTCGCTCACGAAGCTCGGGCACGCCGAGGGCTCGCCGCCGGCAGGCGCGCCGCGTACCGTCGACTGCCTTCGCTGCCAGCTCTACGGCCGTCGCCGCCTCTTCTGCTCGGAGGCGGGCGCGTGCAGCTCGCTCCCGATCGTCTTCCCGCTGGGCCCGATCCTGCTCGCCGGGTGGGCCGTCACCGCGATCGCGTTCTACTTCGCGGTCCGCTGATCCAGCGGCGGCGGCAGCGCGAGCGTCATCCCGTCGCGCGCGGCGATGGTCGGCACGCCGGTGCGCTCGGAGATCGCGAGCGCGAGCTGGTCGGGCCTCGCGCGCACCACCTGCATCCCGAAGTGCGTGAGCACCGCCAGCTTCGGGCGCGCTGCCGCGACGAGCCGCTCCGCGTCGTCGGCGCCGAGGTGCAGCATCCGGCGATCGCCGCCCTGCAGCCGCGTCGTGTTCACGAGCAGGAGGTCGAGCCCGGCGTAGGTCTCCGGCAGCGCGTCGAGCCAGTACGTGTCCACCACGTGGCCGGCGGCGAAGCCGTCGGTGCGGAGAACGTAGCCGTAAGTCTCGACGCCGTGGTCGTGCGCGAGCGGCGTCTCGAGCACGAGGCCCGGCGCGAGCTCGTGCCGGCCGCGCTCCGCGAGCCGCTCGATGCGCGCGAGGAACCGGTGCGCGTAGCGGAAGACCACCGGCTCCTCGTCGATCGCGTCGGCCGGCGCGTACAGCGCGCCGCGCGGCTCGAAGCCGCCGCGGGTCATCGCCTCCACGACGGCGGTGGCGTCGCCGGCATGATCGAGGTGGCGGTGGGTGACGAGGAGCGCGTCGACCTTCGACGGGTCGACCTTGGGGCGCGAGGCGAGCGCGCGGACGAGCGCGCCGGGCCCGGGATCGACCCACAGCCTGAAGCCGCCCAGCGTCCAGACGAGCCCGCCGGAGTGGCGCACCTGCGTCGAGACGACGAAGCGCGCCCCCGCTGTGCCGAGGAACTTGAGCGACCCGGTCACCCCGGGAACGTAATCAGAACTGGACGAGCGAGTGGACCTTGTCGGGCCCGAGCCGCCGCGCGCCGTGGAGGAAGCCGAGCTCCATGAGGAAGGAGTAGCCGGCCAGCTCCGCGCCCTGCTTCGTCACGAGCCGCCCCACCGCGTCGGCGGTGCCGCCGGTGGCGAGCACGTCGTCGAGCACGATGACCCGCTGCCCCGGGCCCACGGCGTCGACGTGCAGCTCGAGCGCGTCCTCGCCGTACTCGAGCGCGTAGACCTCGCGCACCACCTGCCACGGGAGCTTGCCGGGCTTGCGCGCGATGGCGAGGCCCGCGCCGAGCGCGTAGGCCACCGGAGCGGCGAACAGGAACCCACGCGACTCGATCCCGACCACCCGGTCGATGCGCTGGTCCTTCCAGTGCGCGACGAAGGCGTCGACCACCTGCCGGAGGAGCTTCGGGTCGGCGAGGACCGGCGTGATGTCCTTGAAGACGACGCCCTTCTTCGGGAAGTCGGGCACGTCGCGGATGGCGGCTCGAACGGCGTCCATGATCCGTTGCATACCAGAGAACGCCGGGCCGCGGCAGGCGCCGGCGCCGCGTCAGGGGCGCAGCCAGCGGAGCGGGTCGCGCGGGCGCGTCCCCTCGCGCACCTCGAAGTGGAGGTGCGGGCCGGTGGTCCGCCCCGACTGCCCGACGCGGGCCACGGGCGAGCCCTCCTCCACGCGATCGCCGTCGCGCACGAGCAGCTCGCTCGCGTGCGCGTACACGGTGAGGAGCCCGCCCTCGTGGCGGATGATCACGATCGAGCCGTAGCCGGACTGGACGCCGGCGTACACGACCCGGCCCGCCGCGGCGGCGCCGACGACCGTGCCCTCGGGCGCGGAGATATCGATGCCGTCGTGGTGCTGGCCCTGGCGCGGACCGAACTTCGAGTACAGGACCCCCTTCAGCGGCCAGGCGAGCTTGCCTGGCCGATCGCCCCGGTCCTGGGTCATCGGGGCCGGCGACGTGGCGGCGACCGCCGGCTCGGGAGCCGAGCCGGGCGCCGCTGGCGGGACCTCGAGCCCGCGCGTCGCGCCGGGGACGAACAGCTCGTCGCCCACCTCGAGCGCCCTCGGATCGCGGATGCCGTTCACCTCGGCGAGATCCTGGGGGGAGAGGCCGTACGTGCGCGCGATCCGGTAGAGCGTCTCGCCGCGGCGCACCACGTGGACGACGCCCACCACGTCGAGCTCGGCGTGGCCACCCGCCGGCGCTCCGGCCGCGCCGGCGGCCGGCGCCTCGCGGGCGGGCTCCGGCCGCACGGACGAGGGCACGCGGCTCGACGGCGGCCGCGGGCATCCTGCGAGCGAGGCGAGCGCGAGCGCGATCGCCGCGGTCCGAAGGCTCCTCACCGCTCGTCCGAGTCTCCGGGCCGCGGGTCGAGGGGCGCCGGGTCCTTCTCGTACCCCTCCACCGTCCAGCTCCGGAGCTGCCGCAGCAGGGCGTCGTGCGAGAGGTCGAGGTGGAGCGGCGTCACCGCCGCGAGCCCCTCGTCGAGCACGGCGTTGCAGTCGGAGGCCGGCAGGTCGTCGTGCCGCGCGGGATCGCCGCCGATCCAGTAGTAGGGCCGTCCGCGGGGATCGACGTGCTCCACCACCGCGTTCCCGTAGTTCCGGCGCCCGAGGCGCGTGAAGCGGTAGCCCTTCACCGGCCCCGGCGGCACGTTCACGTTCAGGAGCATCGGCGCGGCGGGCGCGCGCGCGATGACGGTGCGCGCCAGCCGGGCCGCGAAGGCGGCGGCGGAGCGGAAGTCGTGCGGCGGCGGCCCGGCGAGCGACACCGCCACGGCGTGGACGCCGAGGAGCGCGCCCTCCATCGCGGCGGCCACGGTGCCCGAGTAGAGGACGTCGTTGCCGAGGTTCGGGCCGTGGTTCACGCCCGAGACCACGACATCGGGCCGCGCGGCCTTCAGCACGCGGTTCAGCCCCATGTACACCGCGTCGGTGGGCGTGCCGTCCACCGCGTACCAGCGCGGCGCCACCTCCACGATCCGGAGCGGCCGGTGGAGCGAGATCGCATGGGAGGAGGCCGACTGCTCGCGGTCGGGCGCGACGACCCACACCTCGTCGCCGGCAAAGGCCTCCGCGAGCGCCTGGAGGCCGGCGGCGTGGACGCCGTCGTCGTTCGAGAGGAGGACGCGCACGCCAGGAATCTAGCGCAGGGCGGCCACGAGCACGAGGAGGGTCACCACGCTCGAGCCGATCATCGCCCAGCCCATCTCGCGGAGCTTCTTCGCGCTCGGGCGCGCGAGGCAGATCCCGATCGACAGCGCGGCCGTGGGCAGGAGCGCCGCCAGCACCGCGCGCGGGAAGCCGGCGAGGAGCGTGACCGCCACCGCCACGGCGAACAGACCGCCCACCGCGATCGCCTTTCGCGGACCGCGATCCTCGGTGCCCTTCGAGCGCGCGCGCTGGAGCACCGCCTGCACCGACATCGTGGCCATGGCGAAGCCCATCGTCCACGTGAAGCAGGCGGCCATGGCCGACGCGCGCGTGGCCCCCCCGGCGAGCGCGACCGCGAGGCCGGTGGAGGAGAGGGCGGCGCCGACCGCCATCTCGCCGGCCGCGGTCTTCTCGAGCTTGCGCACCACCACGAGCGCCACCACGCCGAGCAGGATCGCCGGCGGCACGAGGCCGAAGCGCGCCTCGGGCGGCGCGAGCGCGAGCCCCACCGCGCCGGCGACGGCCGCCGCCCCGCCGAGCACGACGAGGGTCCGCACCGCGCGCGGGCCCTCCTCGTCGCGCAGCCGCCGGCCCCGCTGGCCGAGGACGACGAGGAGCGACTCGTGGGCGACGAACGCGAGCACGGCGGCGAGGGCGAGCGCCACGGAGGCGACGGTGAGGCCGCCGATGGCGAGCGCGCTGACGAGCGCCATGCCGAGCTGGCCGTACGCGCCGTGCTCGCGTGGCACGAGGAGGGGACGGGACGAGGGGGCGGACATGGGCGAGCCGACTTGTAGCCCGGCGCGGGCCGGGGCGCACCTGCTCGGCGCCGACGGCACGCGGCCCGGCGGTCCGCTATGAACGAGAGCGCCGTGCTCGTGCCGAAGACCCTCTCCCACATCTCCGACGTCGGTGCGCGCGAGTGGGACGCGCTCCTCGCCCACGAGCCCGCGGTCGCGAGCCCGTTCGTCCGCCACGCGTGGCTCGACGCGCTCGAGCGCTCCGGCTGCGCCTCGGCCCGGCGCGGCTGGCGGCCCCGCCACCTCGCGCTCTTCCGCGGCCCGGAGCTCGTCGCCGCGGCGCCGGCCTGGCTCACCGACGGCGAGGGCGACTTCGCGCGCGACTGGCCGTGGGCCGCGGCCGCGCAGCGCGCTGGCCTCCCCTGGACGCCGAAGCTCGTGCTCGGCGTCCCGTTCACGCCGGCGACCGGGCGGCGGCTCCTCGTCCGCGCCGACGAAGATCGCGAGGAGGCCCGCCGCGCGCTCGCGTCCGCCGCGCTCGAGCTCGCGCGGCGCGAGGGCGCGCCCACGGTGCAGGCGCTCTTCCCGCGCGAGGACGAGGCGCAGCTCCTCGCGGAGGCGGGGTTCGCCGCCCGGGTCGACTTCCAGTACCACTGGGTGAACCCCGGGTACGGCTCCTACGACGACTTCCTCG
>Ga0306924_10002000_pt1 | contig 19044 bp, 20 predicted proteins | sample sta12Can44000111_FD_203756 | JGI IMG/M metagenome (GOLD analysis project Ga0306924, IMG submission 203756) | Lab enrichment of tropical soil microbial communities from Luquillo Experimental Forest, Puerto Rico - statanox.12C.anox.44.000.111 (v2)... | ecosystem: Environmental > Terrestrial >...
GTACCGCTTTAATCGCCGATACGATCTCGCCGCCATGATGCCACGCCTCGGCTATGTCGCAGTCCGAACCCCGCCGATGCCATACCGCCTCCTCAAATTGGCTGAGGATCATGCGTAATCAGGAAAGACTTTACCCTCATTGCTGGTGTCAGCGTCAACTGCGCTCGACGTTGAACTCGCCGACCTCGACGTCCAGATCGCCGCGCTAACTGCCCGGCGTACCGCGCTCAGGGCACGGGCGAATGGCAACACCAAACGCCACCGGCAGCGCGACCGGCTGACCGACCGCAAGATCGCTGTCTTAAAGATCCCCGGCTTCTACGCCGACGGCGGCAACCTCTACCTCGACTTCAAAGACCCCCCGTCGAAGAACTGGGTGCTGCGCTACACTCGCAATGGCCGCGCGCACGACTACGGGCTTGGCGCTTATCCCGCCGTCAGTCTCGCCGAGGCGCGGCTGGCGCGCGACGCCGCACTCGCGAAACTGCGCTCCGGTATTGACCCGGTCGAGGAGCGGCGTGCCGAGCGGCTAGCGCCGAAGCTGGAGCGCGCCAGGGCAATGACCTTCCGACAATGCGCCGAGGCCTATGTCGCGGCGCATGAGGCGGGCTGGAAGAATGTCAAGCATGTCTATCAGTGGTCACAGACCCTAGAAGCCTATGTATATCCGATATTCGGCGGTCTGCCGGTGCAGGTGGTCGACACTGCGCTGGTGATGAAGGCGGTCGAGCCCATCTGGCTCGGCAAGACCGAGACCGCCGCGCGGGTGCGCGGCCGGATCGAGGCCATTCTCGACTGGGCGACGGCCCGCGAGTACTGCTCGCGTGATGTGCCGAACCCGGCGCGCTGGAAGGGCCACCTCGAAAACCTGCTGCCACGGAAGTCGAAGGTGGCACCGACCAAGCACCACGCCGCGCTGTCCTATGCCGAGTTGCCTTCCTCCATTGCGGAACTGACTGCGCATACCAGAATCGGGGCGCTGGCGTTGCGCTTCACGATCCTGACCTGCGTCAGGACGAAAGAGGCGCTCGAAGCGCCCTGGGACGAGATCAACCTCGCTGAAAAGCTGTGGACGATCCCGGCCGATCGGATGAAGGGCGGCCGCGAGCACCGGGTGCCGCTCTCCGGGCCCGCCCTCGACATCCTGGCGACGCTCAAGAGGCTGCCGCCGTCGCCGTTCCTGTTTCCGGCCGATCCGCCGCTGCGGCCGGTCGGCAAAATGATCATGCTGCAGCAGTTGCACCGCATGGGCCGCAAAAATCTGACGGTGCACGGCCTCCGCTCGACGTTTCGCGACTGGGTCGGCGAGAGCACGAACTTTGCGAGCGAGGTCGCCGAGATGGCGCTCGCGCACAAAATCCCGAACAAGGTCGAGGAGGCTTACCGGCGCGGCGACCTGCTCCGGCGGCGCAGGCAGTTGATGGACGCCTGGGCGAAATTCGCCACCTCGCCCGGACCATCCGGACGGGTCATCACGCTCGCGGGCCGCGACAGCTCGGCATAGACTGCAAAGCAGTGACCCCGCAGCGGCCTTGGCCGGTGCTGCGGGGTCGAGCAATTGCAACCCCTCTGGACAAGGGTGGCTTTCAGCATGGGTAATATATTTACCCCTCCCCTTTCTGTCACCGAGTTTGCGACGTTCAAGCAGTTTCTGCTGCGCACTGCGCCCCAGGGTCTGGGATGCGGCGATGTACGTCTCTGGACCCTCGCCGACGCAGCAAGGGCGGCGGTGAGCATTGAGCACGCCCTCGGTCACCCTGGGATCTTTGCCGAGACGGCAGAGCAGCAGGAGGAGCGGGCGCTGGCTGAGATGCTGTCCGAGTTCAATACGCCGAACTGGCGCATGGACATGGAGGCGCTTGTCCGCATGCCCATTCGCGATGACGCCGTCACCTTTGCCTTGGACGTCGAAGGGCGCGGCCTCGATGAAGGGGCGTTGGTGCCCAGCCGTGATCTGGTCAAGCGCCTCAACACGTGGTGTGAGACCGCGCTCGACGCGTTCTACCAGCGGTGCGGTGGTCCGGTCGAGGACGAGGCGACGCCAGCGCCAGCCGACCCGGCAGAAAGCGAGCGGATCGACCCTCCGACAACAGGCGAGCCCGCGCCACGCCCCGAGGACGAGCGGAACGACGCGGCCCGGTCCCAGGCCAACCCCGAGGAGAACCCAACGACTGCGCCGACGCCCGCAAAGCTCGTCGCCAATTATCTCGCCAGCGCCTCCGAGCCGTCCGAACGCGGCCTGAAGCGCTATCGTCAGAAGCTCGGACTGTCTTACGACCCCGCCTACACCTGGAAGATCCTGATGCAGCACGTGCCCGTGGGCACATTCAATAGCATCGGCGGGCGCGGCCACAAGGGCTGATCCGCCGTTAAAGCGTCCCTGTGTCAGAGCGCTTTGGCGGGTGCCGAAGCGCTTTGACGACGCAGTTCACGAGGCACTTTTCATATGCATCGTAGATGGCCTCCCGCAGTCGGAGGCCATCGCTTTGCTGCGCAGTGATCTTCCACCGACTGAAGAAATTCAGTTGCCCGACATGCAGTCCAGGACCGTCAAGACCACGCAGCGGGTCACCGGCTTCTCGAAGGACACGATCTACGACCTGCTCGCGGCCGGTGAAATCCGGGGCTTTCTGATGGGCTCGCGACGCTACATCGACGCCGCCAGCCTGCGCGACTACATCGCTCGCCGCGCCAGCGAGCCACTGACGATCCGACGCGCGCCCAAGCCGCGCACCGCACCGCCAGCGGAAAGGTGCACTGGGCCGCAGACTGGGTCGGAGCCCGCGCGCCAGCCCGAGCGCCGCCAGAAAAGCCTGCCATTTGAACGTCCTAGCCGCCCCGGTTAGGCGGTTGCTGGCTCCGCTCAACAGGAGAAAGGGGAAGAGGATGACCCGGCACAAGCGCCGCGCTTGGCCCGGCGGGAGATGCACCGGCTTCGGTGACAAAAGACGCCCCGGCACTAAGGCCGGGGCGGCAGGCAAACCTGTGAAACTTCCCAGTAACACCAGGATCGACAATGGCAATTACGGACGAAGCCCCGACAAATCAAGACCCTCGCAATAGCCGCCCGCCCCCGCCGCCGATCGAAATACTCGGCTGGCGCAAGCACGTCTCGGGATCGCTACGCGGCTTTCTCGGCATCGGTGTCCGGGTCGGCAACGGCCATGGCCACATCCTCGAGCTCTATAGCTGCCCAGTGCACAAGGGCGGCGGCCATGCCTGGGTCAATTTCGCGGGCGCGGCGCAGTTCGACAGATCAACCCTGATCGTCAAATGCGACGCCAAGACCGGCAAGGGCGCATACACGGCAACGACCGCATGGCGCCACCGCGAGTGCGCTGACGCGTTCAGCCGCGCCGTCATCCGATTGTTGCTCGCCAAACACCCCGACGCGCTCGACCCATGATCTTGAGCGACGATCAAGGGGCCGCTGTCGGCGCGATCGGCGACTGCTACTCAGGCCATTTCCTCGACCATGTCCGATTCGACAAGGACCGCGACTGGCGCGACCAGTGGCTGAAGCGCGACCTCGTCGAGGCCGACTGGGGCTGGGTGGTCACCTACCACAAGGCGCAGGGCTCGGGCTGGAGCATGTCGTCGTCATCGACGACGGCTGGGGGCGCGACCCGCAGCAGCGCCGCCGGCGGCTCTACACCGCCATTACCAGAGCCGCCAACCGGCTGATCATCGGCTAAGGGGGAAACGTCGATGACCTTCGACGCATTTCTTGATTTCGACGATGCGAAGCGCTTCCTCGCATGGCGCGGGGAAGAACGTAACGGCCGGCTGACCAAGATCCTTTACTCGGCGCAAGACGACGGTCCTGGAGACGCCACCGATCCCGCGACCTGGGGGACGCGGCTCGAAGCCGAAGGCCGCGCCCGAGAGCTCGCCGACAGCGAGGCAATGACCGGAATTGGGGTGGCACTCGGCGATCTCGGCGACGACTACTATCTCGTCGGCATTGATCTCGATAGCTGCCTCGACCGCGGCGGCATCCCGTTCATGATCACCCAGGAGATGCGGGAAACCCTCCTCGGCCTCGGCCACACCGCCGACGACATCCGCAACCTGACACCGCAGCAGGCGAACGAGATTATTGCGCCAAACGGCCGCATCGCGCCCTGGGCGGCCGACATCCTCGGCGTGCTGCGGACCTATGCCGAGATCTCGCCGAGCGGCAATGGGCTGAAAGCGTTCTTCCTCATCGCCTCGCACATGGTTCGCCCGTTTCTAGACCGCATCGGCGTCCAGGCGGGCTCCTGGGGCACCAAGCGCGGCATCCCCGGGGTGTCGGGCGCCGATCACGGTCCCGGCATCGAGATCTATTGCTCGCACCGCTTCTTTACGATCACTGGGCGCACATGGTCGGTCGACCATCCACGGATCAGCCTCGTTACCTCCGTGCAGCTCGCCGAGCTGGCAAAGCTGATGCCGAAACGGTCGGCGTCGGGCTCCGGTGAATACCACGGCGGCGACCGCGAGGGGCTCGACAATTCGCGCTCTGGCAAGGCCTGGCGCGCCGCCAAGGCACTCCATGCCGGCACCTTCGAAGCGATGGTCAAAGGCCTCAAGACCCATCCCGACCCCGAGGTGAGCGAGTGGGCGAACGAGGCCGACGACCGCCAGCTCGAGCGGCTGTGGGACCGCGGCGCCGGCAAGGTCGCCGAGCGCGAAACAAAGCAGGAGGAACAGTTATCCGCTTGGGAACGGCAGCATCCGTTCCGCGATCCCGACGAGACCGAGCCTAGCCCCAGTCCCGAACCACCTCCGACGATCGCGGCCGACACCAGTACCGATGCCGGTGTGAACCTCCTCGATTTCTACGCCCTGATGACCCAGCACAAATACATCTGGGCCCCAGCCCGCGAGTTGTGGCCTGCCATCAGCGTCGACGCCCGAATCCCGCCGATCCCGCTACTCGACCCGGACGGCAACCCGGTCCTTTACACGAGAGGTGGGCACATAGACGAGCCGGTCGAGATCGCCGCGAGCGAATGGCTCGACAAGCACCAGCCGGTCGAGCAGGTGACCTGGGCCCCGGGCGAGGACATGGTGGTCCGCAACCGGCTGATCTCCGAGGGCGGCTGGATCGGGCGGCGCCGCGTCAGTTGCTTCAATCTCTACCGGCCGCCACTGCTGAACCGTGGCGAGCGGCGTAAAGCAGGCCGCTGGCTGCGCCACCTGCTCGGGGTTTACCCCAATAAGACCGAAGCCTGGCACATCATCCATTGGCTCCCACACCGGGTGCAACGCCCAGCTGAGAAGATCAACCACGCGCTGGTGCTCGGCGGCGAACAGGGCATCGGTAAGGACACCATTGTCGAGCCGGTCAAGCGTGCCGTGGGCCCGTGGAACGGCCAGGAGGAAAGCCCGCGGACCATCCTCGAGCGCCAGTTCAACGGCTACCTCAAGGCGGTGATCCTTCGCATCAGCGAGGCCCGCGATCTCGGCGAGGGCGAGCGTCACACCTTCTACGAACACATGAAGGCGATCATCGCCGCACCTCCCGACGTGCTGCGCATCAACGAGAAAAACATCCGCGAGTACTACATCCCGAACGTCGTCGGCGTGATCATCACCACCAACCACAAGACCGACGGGATTTACCTCCCGGAGGACGACCGGCGGCACTACGTGGCATGGTCGCCGCGCAGCCGCAGCGAGTTTTCGGAACAGTATTTCATCAACCTGTACCGCTGGCTCGATGCGGGGGGCGACCGCCACGTCGCGGCCTATCTCGCAAGCCTCGACCTCTCCGGGTTCAACCCGAAGGCACCGCCGCCGCAGACCCAAGCCTTCTGGGACATGGTCAGCGCCAACCGGGTGCCGGAGGACGCCGAGCTAGCGGACCAGCTCGACCTACTGGGCAACCCCGACGTCGTCACGATCGCCCGCATCATCAACAACACGCGGAACGCCTACGGTAGTTACAGCGACTTCGGCGGGTGGCTCCGCGACCGCCGCAACCGCCGCAAGATCCCGCACCGCATGGAGAACTGCGGCTACGTTGTGGTCCCCAACCCCGAGGCCGCAGATGGGATCTGGCGGATATCCGGGGTCCGTCATGTCGTCTACGGCAAAGCGAGATTGACCCCGGCTGCACGACTGCGGGCCGCCCGGGCCTTCGCCGCCCGGCCATGAAGCCCGTAAAGGTCATGATCCACTATACGCCGGTTTCTGGAGGTTTCCCCTCACACGCGCGCGTGTGTTCTGATTGCCTGAGCGACAACCCTAGGATGAAAGAAACTACCGCAGGCTGGCGTAGGGCGGATCATGACTTTCAGCGGCTTTCATGACCGTGAGCGGATGCCGGAACTCGCCAAGGAGCGCCGAAATCGAGTCTTTCCGCCAATTTTGCCATCCGCGACCAATTTCCAGACCCGGTAACGTGACGGAGCACGACAATGGCCCAGAGGAGCATATCCAAAGAAGCGTTGGTTAACACGGCGCGCAGTGAAGGCCCACCGCGCGCGGCAAGCCGCGCGCCAAAAACGCCGCGCCTCGAACGGATCGTTTTCCGGACATCGCGACTGCTCGATTTTGTCGGGCAGCGTGAGCTCACGGCCCAGATCGGCCATGCGGTCCCGGAGTGGCCGCTCGTGGTGCTGAAGGAGTGCGTCGACAACGGCATCGACTGCTGTGAAGAGGCCGGCATCGCCCCCGTCATCGCGATCGAGGTGAGCACCGCAGCGCAGCGTGCCGCGATCACCGTTTCAGACAACGGTCCCGGCATCGCCGCCGACACAGTCGCCGGCATCCTCGATTACAGCGTCCGAGTATCGTCGCGCGAGGCCTATGTCAGCCCGACCCGCGGCGCTCAAGGAAATGCGCTGAAAACCGTCGTCGCGATGCCCTATGCGCTCGATGGCGACCGCGGCGTGGTCGACATCGTCAGCCGCGGCACCGCGCACCACATCGTCTTCGCCGTCGACCGCATCCGCCAGGAGCCGCGGATCAGCCACACCCAGGCTGCGGCTTCGGTAAAAAACGGCACTTCCGTTACGGTCTCGTGGCCGGATTCAGCTTGCTCGATCCTGGCTTCCGCGAAGGCCCGTTTTTTACAAATCGCCGAGGATTTCGTTTGGTTTAACCCGCACCTGGCCTTGCGCTTGCGCTGGGACGGCGAACTCTGCTGCAGCGCCGAGCCGTCGACCCCGGACTGGAAGAAGTGGAAGCCGAGCGATCCGACGAGCGCCCACTGGTACGACGAGGCCCGGCTCGAGCGCTACCTTGCCGCCCACCTGGCGCGCGCGCAGGATCTCGGGCGCGACCGCCCGCTGCGAGAGATCGTCGCCGAGTTCCGCGGACTGTCGTCGAGCGCCAAGCAGAAAGCCGTGGCCGAGAAGAGCGGTACCGCCCGGCTGTCCCTGGCCGAGTTTCTCGGCAACGGCGAAACCATCGACCACGCTGGCCTCACCCGCCTGCTGGCGGCGATGCAGCACCATAGCCGTCCGCCCGGTACCCGCGATCTCGGCACGATCGGCCGGGAGCATCTGCTCGCCCGCTTCACTGCCTGCGGGGTGCAGCCAGAAACCTTCAAGTACAGGCGGGTGGCGGGCATCGGCGACAACGGCGTGCCGGTCGTCATCGAAACCGCTTTCGGCTGGTGCCCTGACGCTGAGCCAGTGCGCCGCATTGTCGCCGGGGTCAATTGGTCGGTCGCGCTCGGCAATCCGTTCCGCTCGTTCGGGCGCGACGGCGAAGGGCTCGAGGCGCTGCTGAACCAGCAGCGCGCTGGCCGCGCCGAGCCGATTGTCGTCGTCGCCCATCTCGCTTCGCCGCGGGTCGAGTTCAGCGACCGCGGCAAGACCGCGCTGGTGCTGTGATGGACAAGCGCATCAACGTCGCGCACAGCCTCGCTGAGGCGGTGACTGGCGTCACTAAGAGCTGGGCCAAGCAGCGCCGGGCCGAAGAGCGCGATCGCGGAGCGGTCCATCACCGGCTCATGCGGCTGGTGCGGGCGACCCGCGTCACCATCCGCGAGGCTGCCTATTCGGTCATGGAGCAGGCCTATATGAAAGCCAGCGATGGCGGCACGCTGCCTGCCCGTCCGCGCCAGATCATGTATGCCGCGCGCCCGGAGATCCTGGCGATCACCGGCGATCTGTCGCTCGACGACCGATATTTCACGCAGACCCTGCTGCCCGATTACATGAACGAGAATCCGGACGCCGCCGACTGGGACGTGGTGTGGGACGCGCGCGGCCACTTCCTTGAGCCGCACACCGGCAGGGAAGTGCCGCTCGGCACCCTCGAGGTGCGGGAGTATCTCGGGCTGCGGGCGCAGCTGCGGGACACGGTCAGCCTCGAGGAGGGCATCCTCTATCCGACGCACGGCCCGGAGCAGCGCTACGGCGCAGTGCTGTTCGTCGAGAAGGAAGGGTTCGGGCCGCTGTTCAAGGCCGCGCAGCTCGCCGAGCGCTTCGATCTCGCAATCATGTCGACCAAGGGGATGTCGGTCAGCGCCTCGCGCATGCTGCTCGACCGGCTGTGCGACCGCGGCATCGAACGGTTCTTCGTGCTGCACGATTTCGACGTGTCAGGGTTCTCGATCTTTGGCACGCTCGGCACCGACAGCCGGCGATACTGGTTCGACAACACCATCCATCTGATCGATTTGGGATTGCGACTCACCGACGCCGAAGCGATGGGCCTCCAGGCCGAGCCCGAGGCGATGCCGGGCGACTGGAGCAAGCGTGCGGCAACCCTGCGGCGGCATGGTGCCACAGACGCCGAGATCACGTTCCTGCAGCATCAGCGAGTCGAGCTCAACGCAATGACGTCGCGCCAACTGCTCGACCTGATCGCCGAGAAGCTCACCGCCAACGGCGTCACCAAGCTGATCCCCCACGCCGACTTCCTCAAGCAGCATGCCCGCCGGCTGATCGAGCAGCAGCTTGCTCGCGTGGCCATTGCCAAGCTAATGCCCGAGATCACCAAAAAGGCAAAGGCACGTCGCCTTCCGGCGGCCCTGAGCAAGCGGATTGCGGACATCCTGCAGAAGGAGCCGGAGAAGCCGTGGGATGTGGCGCTTGCACAAGCTCTCGGGGTGACCAAAAGCGAGCGCGAAGTCAAAGGCATACCGCGGATGTGATGCCCATTCTCGACCTCGACGACACACCCGCCGGTCGACTGCGGCGGCTCGACCGGGCCGTTGCCCGCCTGCGCTACGACGATCACCGCGACCCGGAGGCATTCCACGAGGGCAAAAGCGAGATCCGCGGCGAGCTCCGCCGATTGGCCGCAGAGTTGGACCTTCGGCCGCCGCGGGCTGCGATCGAGCCCGTCCGCGCCGTCGTATCGGAGGTGACGTCCACCACATCGCAGCGAACGCTTGATTGCAAGCATTGCCGCCGTCGGCGGGCAGCGCAATCCCGCCGCCACCGGCTCAAGCTGCCGGGACTCGATCTGTTCCAGTGGGCGGATCTCGTCCCGTGACTCAAGTACTTGCTGCGCTTAGCCCCACGCGCAGTGGCTCAACCAGGGGCAATATCAAGAGGATCGATCCGGATGACCAGAACCGTATCAGTCGATGCCAGTGAAGTTGTCATCGCGTCGCCCAGGCGGCACAACTTATGAGCAGTATCCCTACGCAACAGAAACCGCAACGTCGTGGACGGCTTCGTTAGGCGTTACGACCTCACCCCAGAAGCGCCCGCCGATCGATGATTTCGAAATCCTCAGCAGCTCGAACTCGAACGGGCGTGGCTCGCGGTGTTGCGCGACGAGGCGCACCAAAGCCGGGCGACGATGATCGAGGGTCTCGGAAAAGCAAAAGCCGCCGGAGACCTCGCGGCACTGCCGCAGCTCCTTTCCTTCAGAACGGGTAAGTGTCGTCGTCACCCGCCTCGGCAGGAAGGAGGCGAAGCGTGCCCCCCGTCAGGGGTTGCCTGCGTGGCCGCGGCTGGAAATCGACAACAAGGGTCGCTGAGTTGGCCCGCGCATAGGGCTCGGCCGGTAGTGAGCGCCCTTTCCCCAGCTTTGCCGCCGGGTTGCGGCGGCTATGGTCTCCGCTTAAGCGTCTCAGCCGCGGCTGTAGTGCTCGGCAAACCACTGGTCGAGATCGCGCAGCGCCTTCGCCTTCTCGGCTGCCGTCGGCTCGACATAACCGGGCGCCGCCCGGATGCGCTCATGCATCAGGTCGAGCTCGCGATATAGCCGCTCTCGCGCGTCACCGCCGGCCGCCTCGAGCTTCGCCGCCTGACGCCGCACCGTCTCGGCCCTGAGCAGCTCGAGCCAGCGGCTTCCCCCGTCAGCATCTTTCATTTTTCATCTCTTTTTGTCGCGATCTGATTTTCCCGACGATATGATTTTCGGCGATACCTTATCAGATTGAAATGCGGCGAGAGCGATCATGCCGGCGGTGAAGGGTAAGGGCTGCGGCGGGCGGCGCGAAGGGGCAGGCCGCAAACCGGGCAGCAAGAACCGGCGCACCCGTGAGCTGGTCGAGCGCATCGAGACGGAGGCCCAAGAGGGCGAACTCGAGGATGTAGTTGTATTGTTGGTGCGCTGGGCCAATGACCCGACACAGGATATCGCCCTTCGCGCCGCATGCGCGGGGAAAGCTGCCGAGTTCCTGCACCCGAAGCCGTCGCGGCTGCCCGAGCGGCTGCCGCTGCCGCACGAAATTCCGCAAGCGATGCTCGAGGATTGGTCGCGGCGGCTGAAAGAGGACGAAGAAAATAACCCGTGGCGCTATCGGCTGCCCGTGCCCAAGCCACTGCGGGCTAACAGCAAGGACCGCAATGGGGCGGCGTAAGGGAGCGGGTATCGGGCGGAGCTTTGGTCGGGTTCATCGGTGCGGCGGTCATCACTGGCCTGACCTCGTGTGTCGAGCGTCCCAACGGCGGGCGCGATATCGGCGCAAGCAGCGCAACCCGAGCGATTTGGACCGCGCGGTCGCGGGTTAAGATCGAGCAGCTGCCGATGTCCCCCCGGCTGTTTCGCCAGGAAAGCCGGGGGCACCCCAGCGCGTCTGTCGACGATTTTGGGTCCACCGGAGGTGCTCGGGATGGAAGTTGTCCCGATTGATTTCATCCGGCGACGCTGGATGGCGCAATCACACGGAAGCGTACTGAGCGGCGGATCGCCGCGTGTAGCGAAGACGACCGCACCGTGCGACCGAAACAAGATGATGGCCGCACGACCAAGATCAACACGTGGTCGGATCGGAGACCGGGGGACGGGTCCAGTCGCAATGAAATCTGTTTTCAAGACTAGACCCTCCCGGATTGGAAACCCGGTTGTCGGCTTTACCTCAATACAGGACTTTACCGGCGACCATCCTGCCTTTAACCGGCCTAGCATCTTGCAGATTCAAACGACAAGAAATCCGGTCTCCCAGAATTTTGGGGCTTCGACGCATCACGCGGGTGGTGGATCCGCGATCGGCTCCAGACGGCCTAGGATGAACAGGTAGGCGACGATGCCGATGACCAACACGATGCCGGCGGCCAGGAACGCGCCGACAAAGGATCCCGTCGCGCCGACAATGTAGCCGGTTGTCACCGGCGCCACGACTCCCATCATGTTGTTCAGGAAATTCATGATCCCGCCGATGGTTCCGGTTCCACCACGGGGGGCGATCAGCGACGGGATCGACCAGCCTACTGGCGATGCCGCAGCGAGCCCGCTCAGCGCCACCGAAATCCAGACGATCGCCCAAACTGGATTAGTCGTGACGGTAGCGCCGAATACCGCGAGACCGAGCAGCATGCCCACCACGAGCACGGTCTTGCGCACAGGGGTCTCGTCGTAGCCGCGGGCGATCAGGTGGTCGATCAGCCAGCCGCCGACGCCAAGACCCGCAATCGTGGCGCAAATCCACGGGATCGCAGTGAACCCAGCGGATTTCAAGATGCTCATGTGCATGGATTGCACGAGGTAGTTCGGCAACCAGGTCAGGAACAGGTAGAACGAGTAACCGTAGGCCGAAAACCCAATCGTCAGTCCCCACACCTTGCGGTTGCGCAACAGATACCCGAGCATCGCAACTTCGCCGCTTTCCGCTGGGCCTTCTCGTGTCGCGCCCCCGGCAAGGATGTAGTCACGTTCGGCCGAGCTCAGGCGCGGGTGCCGACTTGGGTCGCGGTAGACGATTAGGAAGGCGAGGAAATAGAGGAAGCTCAGCATTCCGGTAATGCCGAAGCCCCATCGCCAGCCGAACTGCACGACAGCCAGCGCAACCAGCGGCACACCGATGACGTTGGCAAACTTTGCAGCGGCGTCAAAGATTGACGTTGCCATCGCCCGCTCGCCCCGCGGAAACCAGTAGCCGGTGGCCTTCGCGCTCGCCGGGAAGCCGGGTCCTTCAGCGACACCCAGCAGCACGCGCCCCGCGAGTATACCACCGAACCCGCCGGCGAGAGCTGTCAGGGCCGAAGCGAGCGACCAAAGAAAGGAGCTGACCCGATAGACCGCAGTGACGCCGAAGCGGTCGAGGATCATCCCGCTCGGGATCTGCAGCAGCGCGTAGGACCAAAAAAACCCGCTGAAAAGCCAGCCGAGCTCACCCTCGGTCAGACCGAATTCCTGCTGGAGTTGCGGCGCGCCAACGGAGAGGTTGATGCGGTCGAAATAATTGATCAGCACCCCGGCACCCAGCAGTACGCCAATGCCCCAGCGTACCCTAGGGATGCGGAGAGTGGCGGGAATCGCTGTCATTTGTCTTCTCACGCGCTGGTCGTGGCCGGTGGCGCGGGTCCGCTGGTTTGCCGATCCTCACGTCCGGCGTGGGCTCCTCCAATGTTGCAAACTGGCTGTCGAGCAAGGCAACCGGCATGAAGTGCTCGTGCCTTGCGATCATGCGCCGGCGGACAAGATCGCGCGATCCTTTAAGGTAGACCAACACCACGTCGTTGCGGTCGCCAATGATAATGTCGCGGTAGGATCGCTTCAGCGCCGAGCAGGTGAGCACGCCGCATTCGCCCCGCGCGCGCCAGCCGTCGATTTCCTCGGCGATCTTGCGGAGCCAGGGCATCCGGTCCGCGTCCGTCAGTGGGGTTCCGCCGTGCATCTTCTCCACATTCTCGCGCGGGTGCAGGTCGTCGCCTTCCTGAAACTGACAGCCTAGTGCGGCGGCGAGCAGGGCTGCGACGGTGCTTTTGCCTGAGCCCGAGACACCCATAACCACGAGGATGACGGGCTTGGTGACGGTGTGCGCGAGCGCCGCGGACCACACGCGCTGCGGTTGCTGATCGGTTCTTGCCATGGTACAAACTCGGATCATACGCCGGCACGAGACCGGCCGATTAACGCTATGGTGGGAGGTTGGGCATTGCAAGGATGGTGCTGCGGGACGCGCGAGCCACCCATCCGCCGCGCGGGGCATCCGAAATCTCTAGGCCGCCGCCACGTGCAGCGCGCGGCTCAGGTCATCTTATGTTTCTGCTTTGTCGCAGCCGTTTACGCCGCCCAGCCCGGTTACACCCAGACTGCGGAAACTCCGCTTGTAACAACCCCAGGCGCGCCCATATCGCCAGTGACAACGGAGACGACCAACCCGCCCGCGCAACGTGCACCGCCGCCCGGCGCGGAGGTGTCGCCCGTCCCCGCGACAACCCCTTTCATACCCCCGATAACGCCTGAAACCAACCCCAACGTAATATCGCCGCCTCAAGCCCAGCTCGACTACAATCTCCAGATACCATTGTTCGGCGAGTTGCCGCTCCGTAAGGAACTCTCAGAGAAGGGGATCGATTTCATTGCACACTACATCAGCGATACAGCCTCCAATACGGCCGGCATCCACGGTACGGGCACGGCCTATGCGCAGCAGGTCGACTTTGGCGTCGGCTTCAATCTCGACAAGTTGGGGATTTGGCCGGACGCCGTCGCGCATTTCGCCATGACGGACCGCGCCGGAAGAAGCCTAACGGCGGACAGGACCGATGGCTACTTTCCCTACCAAGTGATTTTTGGGCAGGGGCAAAATCTGCGATTCAACGAAATCAGTGTTGAAAAGTTTCTTTTCGACAAGGAGCTGGCCCTAAAGGTCGGCTTTTATCCGATGGGCAACGATTTTGGTGTGTTACCTTATCTTTGCAACTTCACCAACGATGCGCTCTGCGGGCATCCGATAACGCTGTTTGACAACAGTGCCTGGGCAGATGCGCCGGCCGGCAGATGGACCGGTCGCGTTCAATGGCACATCACGGATGAACTTCAGTTTCAAACCGCCGTCGTCGATGCGAACCCGCGCTATACACTCAGGCAGGACGGGTTCAAGCTTAACTTCACCGGGAACACCGGCGTGATCGTGCCGGCAGAGCTCAAATATCAGATTGGCAAGAACCCGCCAGATCTTGGCGGAACCTATAATCTCGGCGGCTATTACGATACGTCGGCAAGGCCGGATTTGGCTAACCCCAAAATCTTTGATGAGGGGCTATACGGTCTCTACGTCGAGGCTGCACAGCAAATCATCAAATGGGGCCCAGACCATCTCAGAGGTCTGGCGCTCTTTGGCGTCTTTACCGTGAGCGACCAGAACACCGCGAAATTCAAGAAAGATTATGAGGCGGGATTTGCGGCCCGCGGTGTGGTTCCGGACCGTCCGCTGGACCTCTTGTCCCTCGGCTGGGTGCGGACCGATATCAATCCGCGGTTTCAGTTTCAGCTCGAGAAGTCGGGATTGCCGATCCAGACCAGCGAACAGCTGGTCGAGCTCAACTACGCCTTCCAGCTCATCCCCTCACTGTTTTTCCGCCCGGGCGTCCAGTACGACCTCCGCCCCGGCGCGACATCGACGCATCTGAACACTTGGGTCTTCGCCTTCCACATCCAGCTCACCCTCTGATGGGATTGTGCCGTTGCCCTTCTGACAAATGAACCGCTCTCGCGAGCGGAGTGGTCAGCATATCAACACTGGCGCTCCCCGGCGGCTCGTCGACAACATCGCTAGCGGGTAAGGCATCCTGGTGCTCCTCGGCTACGCGCTCCTCGCAGCATCCGCAACCCACGACGATTGGCACCGAATATGAGTAGGCTGACTGGACCAGTCGGAGCGGCATCGATCGTGGCGGCGGTTTGTTGGCAACATGGGCCTCGTATGGCCTTCGCCCCAGGACAGGCGACTCGGGGTTTTGGGCGAACGTCCCTACAATCTCAACGTTCAGCATGGTGGTCCTCTTCGGCAGGCTCACCAGCGAGCTAATTGGGTGTGCGCGTGGAGTGGACAGGTGATAGCATTGGTGGAACCGGAACGGTCAAAATGAAGGTGCCGAGCTGGTGAGCCCGACGCAACTGGGAGGAGATTCAAATGACGACGCTAGTGATTCCGCCCCGCGAAGGTAAGGCTGTCTCGTTGGGTGGTTTTGGAGCTGTCTTTAAGATTTCCGGCGATTCTAGCCAAGGGCGTTTTTCAATCGTCGAGCACCCGATCGATCCGGGCCGAATGGTCCACCCTCACGTGCACGCGCACGAGGACGAATTTTCATATATCCTTGAGGGCGAGATCGGCGCCCGGGTCGGCGACGAAGTGGTCCAAGCCACGACCGGCAGCTATGTTTTCAAGCCGAGGGGCCTACCACACACTTTCTGGAATGCGACCACTCAGCCTGCCAGATTGCTCGAACTCATCTCGCCCGCAGGCTTTGAACAGTATTTTGCCGAACTGGCCGACTTGTTGCGGGCGGGCGGCGATGTCGACCAGATCACCAAACTCGCGGAGAAGTACGGCATGGAGCTCCGGATGGATTGGGTTCCGGAACTTTGTGCGAAGTACAAGCTGAAGCTTGTGGGTGAATAGGACCCGGCGTTCGCAGCGATCAGTACCAATCCATCGGACTGTTTCACAACTGCTTCCGACGTCACTCGGCCATCTCCAACCCCTATGAGAGGGACAGCAGTCATGAGGAGGCTTCTCGATAACTTGGCGGAATCCGCGCAGAAAAGGATCGCCATCGGTCATTTCAACATTTCCGATCTAGTCGGGTTAAATGCCGTCGCGGCAGCCGCTCGCCGTGTGGGAGTGCCGGTGCTCGTCGGAACCTCGGAGGGAGAGCGGGCTTTTATCGGCGCTCGGCAAGCCGCTGCGGTCGTCAAAAGCATCCGCGATGAATATAATTTCCCGATCTTCCTGAACGGCGACCATACGCATTCGCTGGCCAAGGCTGAGGAAGCCGCAAGAGCCGGGTACGATATGATCGGCTTCGACGGATCCACGCTCGCCTTCGAGGAAAACGTCCGGCAAACAAAGCAAGCCGTCGAAGCCATCAAATCGATCAACGCCGACATCGTCGTCGAAGGTGAGCTCGGCTATATCGGCAGCGGCTCGGAAATTCATGACACGGTCCCGGAGCTGATCTTCACAAAACCTGATGAGGCGCGAGAGTTTGCCGAGGCCGCCGGGGTCGATGTCCTAGCGCCCGCGGTCGGGAATATGCACGGGCTTCTCGCGACCATGGTGCGCGGCGAAGCGAAAAAGCATTTGGACATAGAACGGATTGCGCAGATCAAGGCCGCGACAGGCATGCCCCTGACCTTGCATGGCGGTTCGGGAACTGACGACGACGATTTCCGACGCGCGATCGAGGCTGGCATGACCATTGTTCATATCAGTACCGAACTACGCCTGGCATGGCGCCGTGGATTGGAGGCCGCGTTTGCAGCGGAGCCGGACAACCTTGTCCCCTATCAGCTTTTCCGGAAAGCGGGGGAGGCGATCGAGGAAGTCGTCTCCAAGAGATTGAACTTGTTCAGCGGGGTGTAAAATAAATTTCGGCAGCGTGTAGCGTCGGCTTCTTCGCCGCGCCGGACTTCCCGGGAGGTGCATTTTCGTTGCCGACTCCGCGCTAGAGCAAGCGGGGTTCGGACTCGGTCCCCTGCGGTGGGTTGCGCTCGCGCGCCGGGACATCCGGTTTGTATCTAAGGGGTGAATAGGTGGGCGCGGAAGGGTGGGACCTGAAGACACGACCGAAAGGGGGCGGCCGCCGCTCGGCTGGCCTCGATCCTCGCGTTCCGATCGAGCGCGAGCCCGGCGGAGGCGCGGCGCGGGTTCGCCTAGGCTCCTACGAGTTCCAAAAGCGGGGCATCTCGCGCTTCGATCTGCGCGACCCGTACCGCATTGCCGTCGCGCTGACCTGGCCGCAATTCCTCGCGGCTTTGCCTGTATCTGATAGTGAATGTCGTCTTCGCCACACTTTACTGGCTGGTCCCGGGCTCGGTCGCGAATGCCCGGCCGAACAGCTTCACGGACGTCTTTTTCTTCAGCGTCGAGCCAGTGGCGACGGTCGGCTACGGCGCGATGTATCCCTCTACGTTGTACGGCCATGTGGTCGTGACGATCGAGATCATATGCGGGCTTGGGTTCACCGCAATCTTGACTGGCCTCACTTTCGTCCGCTTCTCGCGGCCACGCGCTAAGCTGGTATTTGCCGCAAATCCGGTGGTCGCGATGCATGCTTTTTTCTCGATACTACCCCGGAGGGCAGGCGGTTCCGTCGCGCGCAGGAACTGCGGCTCGAAAGGGCGCACATGCCTATCTTTACGATCTTTTGGACGCTCATGCATGTTTTAGACGAGCGCAGTCCCTTGCAAGGGTACGATGCGGCGCGAGCCATCGAAACGGACGAGTGTTCGTGACGCTCGAAGCGCGCGACCCAACGCTCGCGAGCGTGGTCCACGACGTCCGCTACTATGCGCCGCAATATATATGCTTCGGCATGCGGTATGCGGACATCGTGAGCGTGGGAAGGACGGAACGCAAGTAGCTGACCTGAGCCGCGGCGCGAGCCAGGCCGGGCTGTGGTCGGCGATCTTGGGTGCGTTGACGAAAACGACACCCGGTATTGAAGAAATTGTCGGGGATCAGGGTGCACGGCGTGCCTTGGTGCGCACGCTGCGGCGGCTCGACGGCAGCCGTGACTTGGTGCTCGAACTGGCCGCCGAGCGAGCCTTCCCGCCGATCTGCGTGCGTGCCGCCGAGCATCGGCTCACCCCGCGCGATTCCGTGCAACTCGAATTATTGCGCAAGGGCCTCGACGGCATCACCCCGTCACGCGGCTGGAGGCTCGACGAGACCCGTTGACCGACGTGCTGGTAGTGACTCAGTTTGAATTGTCATCGCGCTCCAGCCGCTCTTCTCGATCAAATGCACGTTGAAAAACCTTTCTTCGGATGATCGTGCCGCGCGTGAGTACGACAAACGCGATCATCATCTTGCCCCTTACGCCAACTCCGCGTCGGTTCCAATCAACGTGCAGCCGAGTGCCGCCACCTGCCTCGGGACGAACGCTGACTTTGACGTAGCTGCCGGGCTGGCAGTAATTGCTTTCACGAACCGTCCAGCGCACCCGATCCGCCGACCATTCATAATCGTCTCGCTCCCAAATGCGGCGCGGGAATGTGCTCCCTTCCTTCACATCGGCGCTACCTGCATCGAGCCTGTAAACCTCATAGAGTTCCGGCGCGAGCATCGGCCAAACCTCGGGACGGTTCGGCGAAAAATCCGTCAACATCGCCATGACGCGCTCCGGCGGAACAGCGGTGCGGAGATCGAACGAGACCTTGGGCATCTCGCGATCATCGATACGCCGGTTCAGGCCGAAACGGTAAACTGAGTCACTACCGACGTTCTATTTGCCTTGACTACTTTCTTGAATTGTTCCCCTGCCTACTGGGCAGGCCATGGGACGGGTCTGCGGGCAGGGTACGGATCATAGGCTTTCTGCGCCTCCCAAACCAAATGACGGCGACGGAGGAGCAGCACCCGAATTACCGGCGGGCTATCCGAGCGACCTATGGGATGTTGAGTGGGCGCATCTGGCGCCGCTGATCCCGCCGGCCCAGCCCGGGGGGCGACCGCGCAAAACCGACATGCGGGCGGCGGTGAACGCCATTCTGTGTTTGCTGCGGACCTGCCACCCCTGGCGCCATCTGCCGTGCAACACCTTTCCGCCGCGCTTGACCGTCTACAATATCTTTCGCAAGTTCCAGCGCGATGGCGTCTGGGAGGCGATCTGGGCCGAGCTGCATATGGCATTGCGCGAGCGAATAGGTGGGGAGGCCAGCCCCTCGGCGGCGGTTCTCGACAGTAAGCCG
>Ga0306924_10002004_pt1 | contig 19025 bp, 13 predicted proteins | sample sta12Can44000111_FD_203756 | JGI IMG/M metagenome (GOLD analysis project Ga0306924, IMG submission 203756) | Lab enrichment of tropical soil microbial communities from Luquillo Experimental Forest, Puerto Rico - statanox.12C.anox.44.000.111 (v2)... | ecosystem: Environmental > Terrestrial >...
TACACACCCAGCCGCCGCCGGCAAGCGGCTGGTTGATGAGCGCGATCACGCGCCCGTCGGAGAGCTCCATGGTCTTGCCGGTGGTCTTGCCGGTGGTGACGTCGGCGAGGATCTCCGCACAATACTGCACGGGATCGCCGTGGAAGTTTCCGAGCCGCGCGCGGTGTTCAAGCAGGGTGCGAAGCGGCGTGCCCGCACACGCATCCTGCTCGGATAATCCGTACATCTCGCGGTAGCGGTCGTTGCACAGGATCAGCCGCGCCTGCGCATCGAACATCAGGAGCGCCTGGGTGATATTGTTGACGGCAGCGTCGAGCCGCAGATTTTGCGCGCGCAGCTCGGCCTTGCGCCATCGCAGCTGGCGGTTCTGGCGGTACCAGGCGAGGGACAGCAGCGCGATTGCGACGGCGGCCAGGAGCCCGGCGCCCCCTGCCGGGGCCTGCAAATGATCGAGGCTGCGCCCGGCGCTGGCCCAGCCGGCGAGCGAGCAGGCCGTGATCACCGCGGCCAGCAGCGCGAGCTGGAGCAATGGCGGTTGCTGCGGCCTGTCCATGCAGGATCCCTGAGCGTAACTGCCCGACTATTAGTCAGGCGACGTCTCAAGAAATTGAAAGATATCGAATCATTTGTTGCCGGCGTGGTTAGCCCACCATTAACGGATACCCGCGCAGGACCTGCTCGCGCAGCGCATTGCGATCGATCTTGCCGGTGCGGCCGGTCGGCAGCTCGGCTGCGAAATGATAGACGTCCGGACACTTGAACCGCTCGATGCGCCCGGCAATCCATCCGCGCAGCTCCTGTTCGTCGATGCCAGCGTTCGCGCGCGGCACAATGAGCGCGTGGATGCGCTCTCCCATGATCGGGTCGGGCACCCCCGTGGTCAGCGCAGCGGCAACGCCGGGATGCTGCGCCAGCGCCTGGTCGAGCTCGAGCGGCGAGACCTTGGCGCCGCCGCGGACGATGACCTCCTTGATCCGCCCGGCGAGCTCGACGGCCCCGTCACCGCGCCTGCGCGCGAGATCGCCGGTGCGGAAATATCCTTCGGCAAAGGCCGTGCGTGTAAGCTCCGGCTCGTCGAGATAGCCGTTCATGACAAAGGGCGAGCGGATCTGCAGCTCGCCGGGGGCAGCGACCGACAGCTCCCGCCCCTCCTCATCCGCGATGCGGAACTCCACCCCTGGGCCGGGGCGGCCGATCGTGCCGGCAAGTTCTGCGCGCTCGCCGGCGCGAAGGAAGAAATCGGAGCTGCACGTCTCGGTGAGCCCGTAGATGTCAACCACCTGCACTTCGGGCATCAGCTGCGCGAGGTGCGCGCCGAGCTCGCGGCCGAACGGCTCGCCGCCGGTGAGAATCCTTTGTAGCGTGCCGCCGGTGAGCAGCGGTCCCGCCACCGTCTCGTCGAGGGAGAGAAAACGGCGCAGCATGGTGGGCACGAAAGCCGCGTCCGAGATGCGCTGCTCCTTCAGCGCGGCGAGGATCGCCGCCGCCTCGAAGCGCGCATGCAGGCACGCGGTGCCTCCCTTGAGCAGGGTGAGCAGCATGACCCACATGCCGAAAATGAAGGTGATCTGCAACACTACCAGCGCGCGCGTGCGCTGCGTGAAGTCGAGCACGCTGTCGATGGCCTCAAGCTTTCCCGCAAAGGCGCGCTGGCTCAGCACCACCCCTTTCGGCCGCCCGGTCGAGCCCGATGTGAACACGATGAGCGCTGCTCCCTTGAGCAGCGCGCGCTTCGGCGGCGGCCTGTCTCCAGTCTCGGTGACGCGCGCAGCGTCGTTCGTCACCGAGAATCTTACGCCGGTCGCGGCGCGCACGGCTTCGACCGCAGGCGCCGGAGCATGGCGCGCCACTGGCACCGCGACGCCGCCCGCGAGCCAGACGCCCGCAAGCGCCGCCAAATCGCGCGCCTCGTTGGCGACCGGCACCAGCACCGGCTCGTCGGGCGCAAGGCCATTGGCGCGCAACGCCTGTGCGACCGCGCTGCCCGCCGCCGCAAGCTCGCGGTAGCTCAAGCTCCCACGGGCATCGATCAGTGCAGGCGCGTCGGCAAATTGCGCGGCGCTTTTCAGCAGGAGACGGCCGAGATTATCCATTGCCGGCTGCGCCAAAACGGGCATCGCGCCATTCGATCGCCTTGCGCAGCCCGTCCTTGCGCGCGATCTCCATGAAGGCGCGCTTGTCGTCACTGCCCTTGCCCTCGATGGCAAGATCGATGTCGAGCGCGGCATTGAGCGCCTCGACGAGCCCCATGGTCTCGAAGCACTGGTTGATCGCGCGCTTGGTCTCGCTCACGAGCTGCGGATCGATCACGGCGATGTGGCGAGCAAGCGCAAGGGCAGACGCTTCCAGCCGCTCGGCGGGGACCACGCGGTTGATGAGCCCGATGCGCGCTGCCTCCGGTGCCGGGATGCGGTCGGCGCCGGTGAGGATGATCTCCTTCGCGCGCTTGGGACCGACCAAAAAGGGCAGCATCATGACCACGATGCCGGCGCCGAACTTCAGCTCCGGCTCGCCGAAGATCGCGTCCTCTGCCGCAATCGTGATGTCGCAGCACAGCGCAAGCTCGCAGCCCCCGGCGAGACAATAGCCCTCGACGGCGGCAATGGTCGGCTTCCTGAGGTGCCAGAAGCGCATGATGCCGGCGAAGTCCCGGTCGAGGATCTCGCGCCAGGCCTGCTCGCCGCTCGGCCGTGCCTCCATCTGCTCCTTGAGATCGAAGCCGGAGGAAAAATTGCCGCCTGCGCCCTTGACCATGAGCACGCGAAGCGCGTCGTCGCGCTCCACCTCGTCGAGGGCCTCCTGAAGCTCGCCGAGCATCTGCCGGTTGATGGCATTGAGCCGCTGCGGCCGTGCCAGGGTGAGGAGCGCAACCTCGCCCGCGCGCTCGAGGCCAATGGTCTCGTAGGTGTCGCTCATGCCGCCCACTCACTGTACAACACACGGGCTAAACCCGTATCCCCGGCCACGATAGCCCATGTCAGAAGCTGTAAGCACCCGTGCGGGGTAGGCTCGTAAAACCTGCAGCGATCGTGCTCGCCGCGGCGGCAGTCGTGCTGGCCGTTCTCTACGCCATCTTCCGCCTCGTCGATCCGCTGCCGCCGCGTCGTTTCGTTATCGCGGCCGCCGCGGCGGGGTCGGGCTACGAGCGGATCGCGCGGCAATACGCGCGGATACTCGCGCGCAACGGTGTCGAGCTCACCGTCCGCAACGCGGTCGGCGCGCTCGAGGATCTGGCATTGCTGCGCAACCCATCCTCCGGCGTGCAGGCGGCGCTGACCACCTTCGGCGTCGGCGAGCCGCGCGATGCGGACACACTATATTCGCTGGGCGGCATTTTCGATGCGGCGATCTTCATCTTCTACCGGGGCGCCGAGCCGATCACGCAGTTTGCCCAAGTGCGCGGCAGGCGTCTTTCCATCGGCATGCCGGGCACCGCGCTGCGCTCCCTCCTCTCTCAGGTGCTGGAAGCGACCGGCGCGCTTGATGCCTCCACCCGTCTCGTCGATCTGGATTATGGCCAGCCGCTCGATGCCTTGATTGCGGGCGACGTCGACGTGGCGGTCTTTCCTGACGACTTCGAGGGAAACGTGCTGCGGCGCGCGCTCGATACCCCGGGCATCCGGCTCATGAACGTGGCGCAGGCGGAGGCGATCGCCAAGATCGTGCCCGGGCTCAAGCACGTGGTGCTGTGGCGCGGGCTCGTGAGCCTCGACCGCGATATTCCCGATTCCGACGTCGACGTGCTCGCCTCGCGCAACCGGGTGCTGGTGCGCAGGGACCTGCACCCGGCGCTGCAGTATCTGCTGCTCGAGGCCATGCGCGAGGTGCACTGGCCGGCCGGCCGCTTCAACCGGCTCGGCGAGTTCCCCGCCGAGCAGCCCAACGACCTGCCGCTCTCGCCGACGGCCGAGGCCTTCTATCGCTCGGGCCCGACTTTCTGGCAGCGCTACACGTCGTTCTGGCTCACCTCCCTGCTCAACCGCATCGTGTTCTTCGTCATCCCGGTGATCGCCGCGCTGATCCCGCTCGTCGGCTTCGCGCGCCCGCTCTACCGGTGGCTCAATCTCCGTCGCATCGACCGGCTGCACCGGGCGCTGGGAATCATCGAGCGCTCGCTGGCGGGGAACGCCGAGCGCTCCCGCCTGCTCGAATATCAGAAAGAGATCGCCGGCATCGCATCCGCCGTAGAGGCGCTGCGCGTCGCGCGCCCCTTCGAGGTCGATCTCCAGCGCCTGCGCATCCATCTGCGCATGGTCGAGGACGACATGCGCCGCATCGCCGCATAGTGGTTGATTTCGTCCGGCATGCACTGCGTTCGTGGACGGGCGGGTCACAGACCCGCCCCTGCGCGCACGTCTTGCGCGCGCCGTAACCCACCGCCATCCGGCGGATTACGCTGAGGTAAGATAATCCGTCCTACGTGCTGAGGGGCCGAACACCCCCAAAAACAAAGAGCCGACGGGATTTATGCCGTCGGCTCTTTGAGACGAACTGCCGGATTTGTTCCGGTTCCGCTCTTCTGAGTCCACAAACGCACAAACCTGCAAACAAGTTCCCCCCCCGACCCTACCGGCTGGAGGCCGGTTGCGCCGGGTAGCGGCAGCCCTGGCCTTTGGACTTGTAGGGGCGGGTTTCAAACCCACCCCAACGGGCGGCGCGCACAGTATTGCGGCATCTCACCCACCACGTAACCCGGATGGAGCGGAAAGCGACATCCGGGGCCATCATCCGGGGCCATCCCCGGGTCGCGCGCGCAGCCGCGCGCGCGATCCCCCTACCTCCCCTCCCCCACCAGCACGAACGGCGCCCAGAGCGCGGGGTAGGCGGCGTCCGCGTCGGCGGGATCGTCGAGCAGCGCGAGCATGGCGCGGCGCAGCGCCTCGGCGCGGCCCAGTGTGGGATCCTTCGCCAGCACGTCGAAGGTCGTGGTGGTGAGCCGCGCGGCGGCGTCCGAATCGATCGCCCAGTGCGAGACGAGGAGCGCATGCGCGCCGGCATGGAAGAAGGCGCGCGCGAGTCCCGAGAGCGCCTCGGCGCCGGGCTTCTCGCCGGCCGCGGTGTTGCAGGCCGAGAGCACCACCCACTCCGCGTTGAGCTTGAGCTGCGCCACCTCGCTCGCGGTGAGCAGGCCGTCGTCGAGCTCGCTCGGCTCCGTCGGGATGCTCAGCGCCAGCGCCGGCTCGCGCAGGCCCGCCACCTCGCCGGCGACAAGCCCATGAGTGGCGAAATAGACGACGCGATAGTCGGCGAGTGCCGCGCGCTTGACCGCGCGCTCGGTGGCCTCACTGCGCAGGTGAATGTCGCTCTGCGGCGCCTTGAGGCGCGTGGCAACGGCTGCGATCTCGTCGGCGGTCTCCGGCAGGGCGACGAGCGCATGCGCAAGCTTTCTCACATCGAGGAAGGCGCCGCCCGGCAGCGGCGGAAGGTTGCGCTGCGGCGCCGCGGCGCGCGTCTTCGGCGTGCCGCGCTGCGCCAGCGCGGTTGCCCGCTCGGCGGGCTCGAACACCGGGTCGCCGAAGGCGATCATCGGCTTGCTCGCCGATGCATGGCGCGCGAACACGCGCAGCGCCTTGAGACTCGCGACCGAGGGTAAGACGCTCACCGCCTGGCGCCGCGCCAGCCAGGCGACGTTGCGCGACAGCGCGGCATCGCCGCGGGCAAGCACCGGCGCCGGCGGTGTCTCCGTCACCAGCACATGCAGCGGCAGCGAGGCGAGCGGGCCCGAGGGCACCGCCAGGATGTGCCGCTTGTCCTTGACCAGCGACTCGACCGGACCGATGAGCGTGCCGTAGAGCTCGTGCGCCAGCGCAAGATCGAAGCGCGCGGCGCCGGCGGGCAGCGCCTCGAGCCGCTCGAGGTCGAGGCCGGCGCGCAGGCGCGCGACCTTGTCCGCCAGCTCCTTCTCGCTGATGTTGAGGCTGTGCCATTCGAAGCGGTCGCGGGTGAGCGCGAACACGTAGCTCTCCGCCTCGCCGGTGAGCCAGAACAGGAGTACCTCGTCGGGGCGCAGCAGCTGTTGCACCTCCTCCGCCGCAAGCGGCTTGCCACCCGCAAGGGCGGTGTACTCGGGAAACTCGCGCTCGAGCCGCGCCGTATTGGCGGCGAGCTTGCGCTCAATGGTGGCAAGCTCGGTGCGCAGCGCGGCGATCGCCGCCGCATCGCGCTCGCCGCCCCTGCCGAACGCAGCGATCAGCGCCTTGTCGCGCTCGCGCCACGCGGCGGAGAGGTCCTGGCGCTCGCGAACGAGCGCGGCGAGCGCGTCGCTGCCGGCGGCAACGCGCAGGCTCATCTCCTCGACGGCGGCAGCGGCCGCCGACTGCCGCGCCCATTGCGCCATGATGAGCGCCTCGCCGCCGAGCCCTGGACTTCCCGCGGGCGCGCTCCTCTCCGCCGCGGCGGCGTTGGCGACATGATGGACGAAATAATCCATGCGCCGGGTCACGAGCCCCGCGCCGTCGGGCGCGGGCGCGGCGGCATTCTCGACCGCGGCATGGGCGAGCACGGCGGCGGTCGCAAGCCGCGAGCAGGCGAGCGCGTCGGCGAAATTACGGGTGGCTGCATGCAGCCCGGCGAACTGGTCGAGGGTCGCCGCCGCGGTCGGGTGGTCCTTGCCGATCGCCTTTTCCAGGATGGCGAGCGAGCGCTGCAACAGCGACGCGGCCTCGCCGGTGCGGCCCTGCTCCTGTTGGATCAGAGCGAGGCTGTTGAGCGACTGCGCCACATCGGGGTGCTCCGCCCCAAGCGCCTTCTCGCGTATGGCGAGCGCGCGGGCGAAGAGCCGCTCCGCCTCGGGCCGGCGGCCCTCGTCGCGGTAGAGAAAGCCGAGATTATTGAGCGCGGTTGCGACGTCGGGATGATCGGGCCCGAGCGCGGCCTCGAGAATGGCGAGCGCGCGCGCAAGCAGCGGCTCGGCCTCGGCGTTGCGGTGCTGATCGCGATAGAGAAAGGCGAGGTTGACGAGCGACTGCGCCACGAGGGGATGATCGCGACCGAACGAAGCCTCGTAAACGGCGAGCGCGCGCTTGAGCAGCGGCTCGGCGTCGGCATTGCGGCCCTCGACCACATAGAGGAGCGCAAGGTTGTTGAGCGCCTTGGCGACCTGCGGATGTTCGCGGCCCTGCGCCTTCTCGAAGATGGTGAGCGCGCGGCGGAGGAGCTGCTCGGCCTCGGCGTAGCGGCCCTGGTCCTTGTAGAGGAGTCCGAGATTGTTGAGCGAGATCGCGACCTCGGGATGCTCGCGGCCGAACACATGCTCGCGAATGGCGAGCGCCCGCCGATTGAGCTCTTCCGACTCGGAATAGCGGCCTTGGCTCTGGTAGAGCCAGGCGAGGTTGTTGAGCGAAGCCGCGACATTGGGAGACTCGCGCCCGACCGTGCGCTCGAAGATGGCGGAGGAGCGCAGATAGAGCGGCTCGGCCTCGGCATAGCGGCCCGCGCTCTGATAGAGCATGGCGAGGTTGTTGAGCGACTGCGCCACCTCGAAATGATCGCGGCCGAGGGTTTTCTCGCGCATGGCGAGCGCGCGTTGCAGGAGCGGCTCGGCCTCGGCATGGCGGCCCTGGTTGCGGTAGAGCTCGCCGAGATTACTCACCCAAGCGGCAACGGCGAGCTCGCCTGCGCCTGAGCGCTCCTCAATGGCGAGAATCTGCTGCGCAACGGGAATGGCCTCCTGGTATTTGCCGGCCCGCTGCAATGCACCGTACTGCTCGATCAGCCGATCGAGCGTGGGAGCGCCCTGCGCCAGGGATGCCGCGGTGCCGGCGAGGAGGCAGGCCGCCGCAAGGAGCGCGGCGCGAGCGGCGCGTGCAAGGAGCGAAGGCTTGTGCGGGCGGCCTGACATGGCCGCGAACCTAAAGGGCCGCGCCCCGCCGGTCTGTGATGGCAATCACGCCAAGCCGTGGCGCCCCCTCACACCCGCGTGAGCGCAGGCGGGGGGGACGATCGAGTGGCGCGCCCGGTCCATATGCAATCCCCCTTAGAACTGGCGCTGGCGCTGGTGTAGGGGACTACCGTCCGCGGTCGCGGGCGCGGTGCGAGACGTGCCAGGGGCAAACCACGCGCTCGATGAAATCAACGATGAAAAACAGCACCGTGCCGAGGATGCCGAGAAGCACGATGGCGGCAAAGACGCGCGTCGTCTCGAACGTGCCCTGCGCGGCGAGGATCACGTAGCCGAGCCCTGCCTGGGAGGCCACGAACTCGCCGGCGATGGCGCCGACCAGCGCGAGCGAGACTGCGACCTTCATGCCGGAGAAGAGATGCGGCAGCGCGTTCGGCACCCGCAGCCAGAGCAGCGTCTGCATCCCGCGCCCGCGCATGGAGCGGAAGAGATCGACCGCATCGGGATCGACCGAGCGCAATCCCAGCACGGTGTCGACCACGATCACGAACAGCGCAATCAGGAAGGAGATCGCCACCTTGGACGCAAGGCCGGTGCCCAACCAGATGATGAAGAGCGGCGCCAGCGCCACCTTGGGCACGCTGTTGAGCGCAATCAGCAGCGTATAAAGCGTATTCTCGAGGAAGCGCGAATAGACGATGCCGACCGCGGCGAGCGCGCCGACCGCGAGCGCGCCCGCAAAGCCAAGCAGCGTCGCGCCGATGGTGCGCGCCGCATTGGCGAGGTACCACGACGGCGCGCTCGCGAGCTCGGAGAGGATCGCGCTCGGCGCCGGCAGCAGATATTCCGGCGGCCTGAGCCCCATGACCGCGAGCTGCCACAGGGCAAAGAACCCGACCACCACCAGCGCCACATGCCCCGCCCGCAGCGCGGAAGAGGATGGCTCATCGCTTTCATTCACCGACATGGCTTCCCCGCAAGAGGCCGAAGCCCTCGAAGATGGTGCGGATGCGCGCCACGTAGTGCGCGAAATCGGCCGTCTCGCGCACCGCAAGCGCGCGCGGGCGCGCAAGCTCGACCTTCACGATGTCGACCACGCGCCCCGGCGAAGGCGACATAATGACGACCTTGTCGGAAAGAAACACGGCCTCGGCAATGCTGTGGGTGACGAACAGCACGGTCTTGGCATCGGCGAGCCACAGCCGCTGCAGCTCGAGATTGAGCTCGTCGCGGGTCATGGCGTCGAGCGCGCCGAACGGTTCGTCCATGAGCAGCAGCGCCGGATCGAGCAGCAGCGCGCGGCAGATGGCGACGCGCTGGCGCATGCCGCCGGAGAGCTCCCACGGGTAGCGTTCGGCGTAGCCGGCAAGCCCGATCATGGCGAGCAGGCGCGCGGCCTTGTCGCGCCATTCGGGAAGGGGCAGCCGCCGGATGCGCGCGGGCAGGAGAATGTTGCCGAGCACGGTGAGCCAGTCGAGCAGCACGTCGCGCTGGAAGACGACGCCCATGTCGCGCGGCGGGTCGGTCACGGCGCGGCCGGAAAGCACGATGCTGCCGGCGGTCGGCCGCTCGAGGCCCGCGACACAGCGCAACAGCGTGCTCTTGCCGCATCCGCTCGGCCCAAGCAGGCTCACGAACTGCGTCGTGCCGACGGCGAGGCTCACCTCCTTGAGCGCGACAATGGCGCCCGCCCGCGACGGATAAATTTTTGCCAACCCCGTGACGGAGAGAAAATTCCCCGTGTCGTGTAGGGGCGAGGCATGCCTCGCCCCTACATCTTGGGAGACGGGTGCACGCATCATCATTCATGAATCCGTCCCTAGCTGCCGCCAAGCGACTTGATCGCGTCCACGTCGAGATAGTCGTTGGTGAAGAAGTCCGTGGGCTTTGAGCCGGGCTCGATCACCTTGGCCTTCTCCATGATGGCGATGGTCTCCTTCCAGTCGGCTTCCGACTGCACGCCGATGGGCAGATTGGGACTCGAGCGGCTGACCAGGAACGGAGCCGAATTGTGGACCTGCTGGCGGATGTCGTCGGGCTCGAGTCGATCATTGGCGCGCGCCTTGAGGATGGCCTCGACCGCTTCCTCCTCGTGGCCGTGCTCGATATAAGTCCAGGCCGCCGACACCGCGGTGGCGAAGGCGCGCATGGCGGCCGCTTTTTCCTTCAGGGTCTGCTGCGAGGCGACGATGCCGAAGCCGGGAAGGTTGAGCCCCCAGTCGGCAAACAGGATGGGGCGCGACTTGCGCAGCCTGTTGACCACGATGAAGGAGCCGACCGGCGAGCCGAACATGGCGTCGGCGCCCCCGCTGGCGTAGACCTGATTACGGCTGTTGGGCTCGATGTTGACGAACTCCACCTGATCGCGGGTGAGCCCGCCCGCCTGCAGGAAACTGTCGAGGAACGGTCCCTCGAAGGAGCCTGCGGTGTAGATGATCTTCTTGCCGGCGAGGTCGGCTGGTCCCTTGATGCCGGAGTCCGCCGGGACGGTGAGGCAAACATCTCCGGTGCGGAAGAAGCCGGCGACCGACGTGATGGCCATGCCCTTGAGCTTCGCGAACACCATGCTCGCAAGTGCCGCTTCGCCGGCATCGTACTGCCCGCTGCCGACGAGCTGGATAGTGGTCACCGAGCCGGTGCCCGGCGTGAGCGAGACGTCGAGGCCGGCCTTGGCGTACCAACCCTTGGCGGCGGCGAGATAGAACGCGGCCTGATAGCCCGAGGTGAGCCACGAGAGGCGCACGTTGAGCGTATGCTCGCGGTCGGCGGCGAACGACGGCGCCGGCAAGAGAACGAGCGAGAGGAGCACGAGCGCGTGCGCCATGAGCTTGCATCCATGCATGACTGACCTCCACCAAAGTCTTGTTTCACGACCTGAAAAAGCAAATCCCATGACGCTGCCTTTCTCTCCACCGCGTATACGTGGCCATGGCGGTGTCCCGCCTACCTACGGCATGCAGGGTGCATGTGGCCACGGCGGCGCTCTCGGGTCTTGTAGGGACGGGTTTCAAACCTGCCCCTACCGCCTCATCGACAGAGACACACTTGCCCGCATGGGATTATTCCAGCCTGGGTTCACGACGTCGATTCACCCCGCGAGGTTCTCCATCAGGGTGCGGCCTTCGTAGGCGTCACGGAAGCGTCCGCGCCGGCGCAGCTCGGGCACGAGAAAATCAACGACACTGAGGAGATCGCGCGGGGTCGCGACGGGATGCGCGAACATGAAGCCGCCGCGGCTGCCGGTCGCCTCGAACACTTCCTCCATGTAGTCGGCGACCTCATCGGCGGTGCCGGCAACCGTGCGGTCGTAGGCAGTCGCGCTCTTGAGCCCGTGCTCGAAGAATTCCTCGCGCGTGATCTCGGTTTCCGCTCCGATCTCGTTCGCGAGCTGATGCACGAAGCCGACCGGCGAGGCATTGCTGGCGGTGATCTGGTCGTTGACCTCCTTGAGCGTGAAGCGCACGGGCAGCTTCGAGAAATCGTAGCCCGCATTGTGCGCGAGATAGGCGCCGACCGCCTCCCCGCGCGGCACCATGCGCAGCAGGCTCTCCTTGCGCGAGGCCGCTTCCGCCGCGCTCTCCGCGACAATGAGCGAGATGCCCCACAGGATGCCGACGCTTTGCGGGTCGCGGCCTGCCGCAACGAGCGCCGCATCGAGCTCGCGCCGGTGGCGTTGGCGCAGGTTGAGCGCCTGGCTCGAGGCGAACACGTGGTCGGCAAAGTGGGCGGAGGCCTTGATGCCGCGCGAGGACGAGCCCGCCTGGATCAGCACCGGCCGGCCCTGCGGCGAGGGCACCACGTTGAGCGGCCCGCGCACCTTGAAGAAGCGGCCGGCATGGTTGATCGGGGCGACCTTGCCGGGCTCGGCGACCATGCCGGATTGGCGCTCCCAGACGAAGGCGCCGGGCTTGACGCTGTCCCACAGCGCCTTGCACACGTCGATAAACTCCTCCATGCGGTCGTAGCGCAGGTCGTGCTCCATCAGCTCGTCGAACCCATAGTTGGCGGCATCCGCCCGCCGGGTCGAGGTGATGACGTTGAACGCGATGCGTCCGCCGGTGACGTGGTCGAGCGAGTTGAGAAGGCGCGCGGTGTAGAAGGGATGCATGAAGGTCGAGGCGTAGGTCAGGCAGAAGCCGACATGGCTCGTCGCGCGCGCAAGCAACGGGATCCACGGGCTTACGTCGTGGCGCGGCCAGCCGATGCCCCAGCGGATCGCCTCCTCCTCCGAGCCGCGCCAGGTGGCGGGGATGCCGGTGCCGTCACCGAAGAAGATCATGTCGATGGTCCCGCGCTCGGCGATGCGCGCCACCTCCTCGTAGATGCCGACATCGGGATAGCGGCATCCGGTCCACGACCCCGGCACCCGCCAGCGCCCGTCGAGATGCGTGTAGGAGAGATCGAACGCGAGATGCATTTTCTTCTTCATGCGCACGTTCCTCTCTACCTGTAGCCTGCATTGAGCGAAGCGAAATGCGGGACCTCCCCGGGTTTCGCGCAAGTGCGGTCAATGCGGGCTACGACACTTTTGTCACGCCGAGCGGGCGAGCACCCCGTCGATCATGTCGATGGTGTTCTGCACGCCGTAGATCGCAACGAAGGAGCCGAAGCGCGGGCCCTTCTCCTGGCCGAGCAGCACTTGGTAGAGCATGTTGAACCAGTCGAGCGCGACGCCGGGCTTGCCGTCCTTGGTCTTGATCTTGCCCGTCTTGTCGAGGAACGGCTCGCGACGGCCGACCTCGTATACCACCTCCTGGATCTCGGCGACGCCCGCGCTTTGCGGGAGCTGCGCGAGCGCCTCGCGCAGGTCAAGGAGCGCGGCGCGCTCGGCCGCGCCCGGCTCGCGAAACTTTTTGTGCGGCAGCACGAAGTCGCGGAAATAGTGGAGCGCGTAGCCGACCATAGCGTCGAGCCTGGGGTGCGTGGCCGGCGTGACGCCCGGCCGGTAGCGGCCGATGAAGCCCCACAGCGTCTGCGCGTTCTCGGCATTGGACGAGGCCACGAGCGTGAGCAGCATGGAAAACGAGATCGGCATGTCGGCGCTCGGCGGATCACCGGCATGGATGTGCCACACGGGGTTGGCAAGCCGCGCGCGGCCGTCCTGGCGCTCATAGGCTTCGAGGTGCTGCTGATACTCGTCGACGTGGCGCGGGATGACGTCGAAATAAAGCCGCTTGGCAGCCTTCGGCTCGCGATACATGAACAGCGAGAGCGATTCCGGACTCGCATAGCGCAGCCATTCCTCGATGGTGAGCCCGTTGCCCTTCGACTTCGAGATCTTCTGGCCCTTCTCGTCGAGGAACAGCTCGTAGTTGAAGCCTTCGGGCGGCGTGCCGCCGAGCGCGAGCGCGATCTCGCGCGAGAGCTTGACCGAATCGATGAGGTCCTTGCCGGCCATCTCGTAGTCGACGCCGAGCGCGACCCAGCGCATGGCCCAGTCCGGCTTCCATTGCAGCTTGGCGCGCCCACGGGTGACCTCCGTGGTCACGCGCGCGCCGGTCTCGGGGTCCTCGTAGGTGATGGTGCCGGCCGCGGCATCGTGGGCAAGGATCGGCACCTGCAGCACGCGCCCGGTTGCCGGCGAGATCGGCAGGAAGGGGGAGTAGGTCGCCGCTCGCTCCTCGCGCAGCGAAGGCAGCATGATCGCCATCACCTCGTCGAAGCGCTCGAGCACTTTCACGAGCGCGCCATCGAAGCGGCCGGAACTGTAGCAGTGGGTGGCGGAGAGGAACTCATAGTCGAAGCCGAAGGCATCGAGGAAGGCGCGCAACCGCGCATTGTTGGCGGCGGCAAACGAGGGATGCGCGCTGCCGAAGGGGTCGGGTACGCGGGAGAGCGGCTTGCCGAGGTGGGTTGCCATCATTTCGCGATGGGGGACGTTGTCCGGCACCTTGCGCAGCGCGTCCATGTCGTCGGAGAAGGCGATCAGGCGGGTCTTGACGTTGTCGCCGGTGAGCACGCGGAAGGCGTGCCGCACCATGCTGGTGCGCGCGACCTCGCCGAAGGTGCCAATGTGCGGCAGCCCCGAGGGGCCGTAGCCGGTCTCGAAGATCACCTCATCCTTGGGGTGGCGGGCGAGGCGGGAGACGAGCTTGCGCGCCTCCTCGAACGGCCAGGCGCTGGAACTCTCCGCCAGCGCCCGCAACTCGCTTATGCCTCCCTCTGAAAGAGGGAGAGCCTGCCCCGGACGTGATCCGGGGTCCATCGACGGGAGCGAAGCGACCGGCGATCGGGTGGGGGTCGGGGGTGCGGTCACCGCAAGATCTGCTCGGGCATCAGAACGGGCTGATGGGAAAATAGCGCAGCCACAGGTCGGTGAAACGGCCTTTCTCCCACACCCGGAACATCGCCCAGTTGAGCGCCAGGCGGATGAGATCGTTGCCCTTGCGCACGGCGATGCCGATGCCCTCGCCGAAATAGCGGTTGTCCAGGAAGGGTCCGCCGCGGAAGGCGCAGCAATTGTCGGAATCGGTGCCGTTGAGCCAGAACGAGAGCGAGATGGCGTCGCCGAACAGGAGGTCGACATCGCCACGCCGCAGCGCGAGCCGCGCCACGTCCGCGTTCGGGTAGGAGAGCGCCTGCGCCTCGGTGAACAGCGCCTTGACGTAGGCCTCGTGCGCGGTGCCGGCGACGACCGCGATCTTGCGGCCCTCGAGCCGCTCAGGGAGCGGATCCTCGATGGAGGAATCGCGGCGCGCCACGAAGCGCGCCGGCGTGCGGTAGTAGGGGTCGGTGAAATCGACCTTGGCGCGGATCTCGGGGGTGGTGGCCATCGACGCGATGGCGGCATCGGCCTGGTTGGCGTTGAGTGCCGTGATCAGCGTCTCGAAGCGGCGCATCTGCACGGTGCAGCTAACGCGCAGCTCCTCGCACAGCATGCGCGCGAGCTCGACGTTGAAACCCTGCGGGTTGCCGTCGGGACCCGCGAAATTGAACGGCGGATAGTCGGTCTCGGTGACGAAACGGATGACGGTGAGCCGGGTGATGTCGGGACGCTCGGGGCGTCGGCGCGGATCCCAGAAGCCGGGCACGCGCACCGCGCTCTCCTGCGCGGCCGCGCTGCCGGTGCCATGCATCGGTGTCGCCGGCGCGATGAGCGCTGCGGCGCAAAGCGCGGCGAAGAGGGCGCCGGTTTTAAACGGACGATAGCGGAATGCCGCAGGTAACATGCTACCTCACAAATAGCGCCGCAAATCCGCCGCCGCCGCTTCCGCCGAGCGCTTGAGGTTGAACGGCGCAACGAAGCGGCCATTCCGGTCCATGAGATAGACGATGGCCGTATGATCCATGGTGTAGCCGCCGCCATCGAGCGGCACCTTTTTGTAGTAGACCCGATATGCCTTGGCGACCGCGGCAATCGCCGCCGGATCGCCGGTGAGGCCCCAAACATGCGGATCGAAGTTCGAAACATAATCCTTCATGACCGAAGGCGTATCGCGCTCCGGATCGACAGTAATGAACAAGGCGCGCGTGCCATTGGCGTCAGGACCAAGCGACCGCAATATCTCGGACACTTCGAACAGCGTGGTGGGGCATACGTCGGGACAATGCGTAAAGCCGAAGAAAACAAGAAATGGATGACCCTTCAGATCCTGATCGCTGACGGTGCGTCCATTCTGGTCCGTGAGCCGGAAAGGACCGCCAATGGTGGCGACAGTCTGTGCCGCAGGCATCGAGAAGAAATCGAACATCACGACGATTGCGCCGAACAGGGCGACCCCGGCGAGGAATGCCATGGAGATCACAAAGAAACGGGTGTTGCGCGCCGTCATGATGAAAATCTCTGACCCACCAATTCCCTAGAGGCAAGCCACCAGGCCCTGGACAACCATCTCGTAGAGCACAGCCGTCCCGTAGCGCGCCCACAGCGCGAGGCTGCCCGCGAGCAGAAGGCTTAACGCCGCGACGCCTAGCACAACGGCTCGCGAATATGGCGGCGATGTTGCGATCATCTTCGACACCAGATGGTTTTTGCAGGAAAATAGGCATCGGCGTTCGCACCGTCAAACAGACGGCATAAAGGGGTTCCAGGTCCCCGCTGGCGAGTTTCAAACCTGCGCGGCGCTGCGCGAGGAGGTCGGATGAGGGTTTGGCGGCATCTTTTCAGCGTGCAGATCATGGCGGTCGCGGTTTTGGCCGTAACCGCCGCGTGGGCACAACCGCAGGATACCAGGCCTCCTGTTCCCGCCGCGAACGCGGAGGCCAAGACTGCGCTCGACGAGATTGAGGCGGCTCTCGGCCGCGAGGAACTCGGCGCCGACGAGCTCGCGGCATTACGCGGCAAACTCAACGCCACCGCCGACGCACTCCGCGCCAATATCGAAGACATCGAGCCGCGCGCGCGCGAAGCCGAGGAGCGCCTGAAGCAGCTCGGTCCCGCGCCGGCCAAGGACGCACCACCTGAAACCGCCGAGATCGCCCGCGAGCGCGCCGAGCTCAACGCGAGCTTCGGCCAGCTCGACGGCGCGCTCAAGGAGGCGCACGTGCTCGCCGTCCGCGGCGACCAGCTGAGCGAGCGCATCGCGCAGCGCCGGCATATGCTCTATGCGCGCGAGCTGTTCGCGCGCAGCGCAAGCGCGCTCGACCCTTCCCTGTGGTCGGACGCCACACGTGCGCTCGGGATCGAGCTTGCCCGCGCGCAGGCGCTGATTGCCGGCTGGCGCGCGGACCGCGCCGACGCGCGGCGCCTCACCGAGGCCGGCATGGGCTTCGTCCTCGTCCTCGTAATCGCCATTGGCGCCAGCCGCTGGTGGCTCCCTCGCCTCGCCCGGCGTCCCTGCGACACCGGCGCGGCCAAGGCGTGGACGGCGCTGGCGCTGTTTGCCTTCGTCTCTATGCGCACCTCGCTCGCGGCGCTCGCCGCGCTCGCAATCGCCGACACGCTCGGCCTCCTCACCGCCCGCATCGAGCAGATCGCGCAGGGCATCGTGGCTGCGCTCGCAGTGGCTGCCTTCGGCAACGGCGTGGCGCGCGGCCTGTTCGCGGTGGAGCGCCCGCAGCGCCGCCTCATGGCCGAGGACGATGCGACCGCGCGCACCTTCCATAACCACCTCGTCTGGGCCACCCGCGTGCTCGGCATCGCCATTGCGCTTCAGGTCGTGCACAAGACGCTGTTCGCTCCCCTTGCTGTGGCCATTGCAACCAACGCGCTGTTTGCCGGCGCGGTCGCTGCCTTGCTCGTCCATCTCGGATGGCGGCTGCGGCGCCTCAAGGACCTCGCCGGCGGCGGGCTTGTGGCAGCGACCTGGATCCACCCGCTCGCGCTTCTGTTCGCCACACTGATCGTGGTTGCGCTTGCTGCCGGCTACACCGCCTTTGCCGCCTTCGTCGCGCTGCGCGTTGTTGTCGCAGGCGCCGTATTTGGCGGCCTCTACCTCCTCACCACCGCCACCCACGCGCTGTTTGCCGGCATCGGCGAGGACACCGTGCGCGGCCGGCGGCTCGCCGCAAGTCTCGGGCTGACCCCGCGCACCCTCGGTATTGCCGGCGCGCTCGTCTCGGCCGCCATCCGCGTGCTCCTCGTCGTGCTCGCGTTCGTGCTCATCATCGGGCCCTGGGAGGTGTCGACCGCCGACCTGTTCGACACCGTGCGCAACGTGCCGTTCGGTTTCAAGATCGGCGAGCTGCACCTTTCCGCGAGCGCCGTGATCAGCGCGGCGGTGGTGCTCGCGCTGGTGCTCATTCTCACCCGGCTGGCGCAGCGCTGGCTTGAGAGCGAGCTCCTCCCGCGCACCACCATCGAGCCGAGCCTCCAGCTCTCGATCGTCACCATCCTCGGCTATCTCGGCATCATTGCCGCAATTGTGCTCGCAGCCGCAGGGCTCGGCTTCGACCTGCAGAAGATCGCGCTCATTGCCGGCGCGCTCTCGGTCGGTATCGGGTTTGGCCTGCAGTCGATTGTTTCGAATTTCGTCTCCGGCCTCATCCTGCTCACCGAGCGACCGATCCGGGTGGGTGACTCCATTGCGGTCAAGGGCGAGGAAGGCCTGGTGCGGCGGGTGCGCGTGCGCGCGACCGAGATCGAGACCCCCGACCGGGCGAGCGTCATCATTCCCAACTCCGAGCTCATCAGCGGGGTGGTGCGCAACTGGACCAAGACCGATCGCACCGGCACTGTCGTGATCAAGGTCGCGGCCGCCTTCGGCAGCGATGCTGCCATCGTGCGCGAGATCCTGCTCGACGTGGCACGCGCCCATCCGCAGGTCCTGGCAACACCTGCGCCGGGCGCCTTCCTGGCGGGCTTCGGCGAGAACGCGCTCGAGTTCGAGCTGCGCTGCGTGGTGGCCGACCGCGGCCAGGGTCTTGCCGTGCGCAGCGATCTCAACTGCGAGATCCTGCGGCGCTTTCGGACGGCCGCGATCGAGATGCCCTATCCGCAGCGCGAGCTGCGCTGGCGCGACGGGGGGGTTATCCCGGCACCCCTAAATGAGCCCGTCGTGCCCGCGCAAGGGGAGCCATGATCGGCACTCTCGCGCCCAAGCCCGAGCCGCCGCGCGCAACTCCACACCCGGAGACAGAGGGGAACGGCGTGCTTGCGATGCTGGGCAAGGTGTGGCGTCGCCTGGTGGACCTGATCGCCTCCTGGCGGAGGGACGTCCTGGGGCTCGCTACGGTCGCGTGCCGCGGAACACCCAGTAGGACCACGCCGGAGTACGTCAGAATGACGGGAAGAAGGAATAACGTCCCGACCAGCAGAAACGCCTCCGTGCGCGGCGACGAGGCCACCTCCCACAGGGTGAAATGATAAGGCACGACCATCGGCACCCGCTGGGCCTGATTCCACAACGGAATTTTGGGTTCGTTCTGCCAACTTGCGGTTTGCAATCCCCCAACTCGACGTGTTGTGGGTCCCGAAGTATTGTTGGCCTGTTTACGCTATCTCTTTGAGAAAGCGGCGTATTTGCCTTTTCATTTTGCAAAATTACAATCCTCGATTGATTATTCTGAAAAAAAGTTTCTAAAAGTTGCAGAAATGAGAGGATCAATGCGAGGCCCCCGAATAGTTCGGGACGGGCGAGTGAAAAATTCGCGCGAGCTGATGTCTCGCTGTGCGGTAGCTTACGCAGCCTTTCCAGGTCCCGCGATAAGAGTCGCGGGAGAAGACAATTCTGCAGGTCGCATAGATTTTAGTCCCCTTAAGAACAGCAACCGTTTGAGACATTTGTCGATCATGCTGTCCAATCTC
>Ga0306924_10002005_pt1 | contig 19024 bp, 17 predicted proteins | sample sta12Can44000111_FD_203756 | JGI IMG/M metagenome (GOLD analysis project Ga0306924, IMG submission 203756) | Lab enrichment of tropical soil microbial communities from Luquillo Experimental Forest, Puerto Rico - statanox.12C.anox.44.000.111 (v2)... | ecosystem: Environmental > Terrestrial >...
CCCACCAGAGCCGATGGTACTGCACGGGAAGCCGTGTGGGAGAGTAGGTCGCCGCCGCATCTTTTCGAAGAGCCCGCCCTCGTGGCGGGCTTTTCCTTTTTCTGGGCTCCGAGTCGCGCGCTCCGCGGCACTCTAGCCGGGCGGCGCGGAGGCGCCCTGGCGCGTTCCACCCACGGCGCCTTCCAGCGCCCTCTTCAGCGCCCGCAGGTCCTCGACGAAGCGCGCGCGCTCCGTCCGGCGCGCCTCGTCGTCGGTGGAGCGGAGGATCGAGGAGGGGTGCACCGTCCCCATGACCAGCGGCGCGAATGAGGCCGGGACCACCTCACCGCGGTGCTGCGTCACCTTGAACCCCCTCCCGAGCAGCGCCTGGGCGGCCGTCGCACCGAGGCAGACGACCGCCAGGGGCTGGATCACTGCCAGCTCCGCCTCGAGCCACGGGTGGCAGGCGCTCACCTCGGCTGCGTCCGGTTTCTGGTGGATGCGCCGCTTCCCGCGCGGCTCCCACTTGAAGTGCTTCACCGCGTTCGTGAGGTAGACGCGCCGGCGGTCGAGCCCCGCCTCCGCGATCGCGGACTCGAGCAACCGTCCGGCCGGTCCGACGAACGGGTGTCCCTCGAGATCTTCTCGGTCGCCCGGTTGCTCTCCGACGAACACGAGGTCGGCGCCGCGGCCGCCCTCGCCGAACACGGTCTGCGTCGCCCGCTCCCAGAGGTGGCACCCGCGGCAGCGGGCGGCGGCCTCGCGCAGCGTGGTGAGGGTCGGGTGCGGAGGGACGAACGGTGCCGCCGAGGTGGCGGCTTCCGGCGGCGCGGACGCTGGCGGGCGGCGCGGCATGCCAGCATGAAAGGTGGCCACCGCCCGGAGCGACGTCAGTCGGGGCGGTATCGTGTGCCTACGGCTGACCATGACCGCGGCGAGAGCAGGGCGAGCGATGATGACGGCGCACGGCAGGGTGGGCGCCCGCCGGGCGGGCACGGCCGACCTGCCGCTGCACGGCGGCAACGTGCCGCCCTGGCTCCGCGACCGCATGGCCCGGCTCGGCCGGGTCATGGTGGAGGCGCTCGTCGTCGAATACGGGCGCGCTGAGCTGGTGCGTCGCCTCGCCCATCCCTTCTGGTTCCAGTCGCTGGGCTGCTTCATGGGCATGGACTGGCACAGCTCCGGGATCACGACCAGCGTGCTCGGCGCGCTGAAGCGTGGGCTCGCGCCGATCGAGCGGGAGCTCGGCGTCCACGTCTGCGGCGGGCGCGGGCGTCACTCGCGGCGCACGCCGGGTGAGCTCTCGGCGGTCGGCGAGCGGACCGGGCTCGACGGCGCTGCGCTCGCCAGCGCGAGCCGGCTCGTCGCGAAGGTGGACACCGCGGCGGTGCAGGACGGGTTCGACCTCTACCTTCACGCGTTCATCGTCACCGACGACGGTGCATGGGCGGTGGTGCAGCAGGGGATGAACACCGAGACGCGTCGCGCGCGCCGCTATCACTGGCTGTCCGAGGGGCTGCGCAGCTTCGTCGAGGCGCCCCACGCCGCGATCGAGGGGCAGCCCGGCGGCGCGATCGTGAACCTCACCGACGCCCGCGCCACGGCCGCCCGGGCCGCGCAGGTGGAGCTCGCTCGGAGCGGCCCGGACGTCGTGGTGGCCGAGGTGAGGCGTCTGCGCGATCACGGCGCGCTGCCGACGCTCCAGCTCCCCGGCCACCACGAAGTCCGCCCGAGCGACGTCCTGCTGCGGCGCCTCCACGGCGCGATGGCCGCGGCCGAGGCGCGCGGCCCGGTCGACTTCCAGGATCTCCTGCTCGTCCCGGGGGTGGGCGCGCGCACGGTGCTCGCGCTTGCCATGGCGGCGGAGGTCTTGCACGGCGCACCTTGCAGGTTCAGCGACCCGGCCCGCTTCTCGCTCGCGCACGGTGGGAAGGACAGGCACCCTTACCCGGTGCCGCTCCGGGTCTACGATCGGACCGTGACGGTGCTCCGGCAGGCCGTCGACCGCGCCAGGCTCGGGGAGGGGGATCGCCTCGCCGCGCTGAGGCGCCTGGATGAGGAGGCGCGGCGGTTGGAGGCGGTGGCGGAGGGGCCGGGGCTCGAGCAGCTCATCGAGGCGGAGCGGGAGCGGAGTGCGGAGCTCGGTGGGATGAGCGTCTTCGGGCCCGCGACGCCGAAATCTACGGCGACCGGACCCCTCTCCCCAGCCCTGTCCCCGCCTGGCGGCGGGGCGAGGGAGACGAGACTCCCCGTTAACGGCACGGAACGTGATCGACCCTCTCCCCCACCGGGGGAGAGGCCAGGGAGAGGGGGCCGCACCGCGAGCTCGTCGCCGGCGCAACTCCGCCTCTTCCGGTAGCGCGCTACGCCAGCAGGTCGCGGATCCCGATCGCCACCAGGTAGAGCGTGAGCGCCACCATGATGACGGTGGTCGCCCACGCCACCGCGTTGAACCAGGGGCCGTTGCGGTAGCGGCCCATGAGCTTCTCGCGGTTGATGAGCAGCAGCATGAACACGAGGATGAACGGCAGGAGCATCCCGTTCACGATCTGCGACACCAGCATGATCCCGACCAGCGGCAGCCGCGGGATCAGCACCACGAGGCCGCCCAGCACGAGGATCGACGTGAACAGCCAGTAGAACTGGCGCGCCTCGCCGTACTTCTTGTCGACGCCCGACTCCCACCCGAAGGCCTCGCACACGTAGTACGCGGTGGAGAGCGGGAGGATGGCCGCGGCGAAGAATGAGGCGTTGAACAGGCCGAACGCGAACAGCCACGAGGCGTAGCGCCCGGCCAGCGGGGCGAGGGCCTGCGCCGCCTGCCCCGCCGTCTCGATGCGGAGCCCGGCCCGGTGCAGCGTGGCGGCGCACGCCACGACGATGGCGAACGCGACGAGATCGGTCACCACGCACCCGGCGATGACGTCGAGCCGCGAGTAGCCGTAGTGCTCGATCTTGATGCCCTTCTCGACCACCGCGGACTGCAGGTAGAACTGCATCCAGGGCGCGATGGTGGTCCCCACCATCCCGATCAGCATCCCGACGTAGCCGGCGTCCGAGGAGAGGTGCGGCACGACCAGCGCGCGCCCCACCTCGCCCCAGTCCGGGTGCGCGAACGCGAGGCTGATGGGATACGCGACGTAGAAGAGGCTTGCCACCAGGAAGAACTTCTCGACGCTCTGGTACGTGCCGCGGTGGACGAGCAGCCAGACCGCCACCGCCGTGATGGGCACGGACACCATGACCGGCACGCGGAAGATCTGCAGGCTGGCGGCGATGCCGGCGAACTCGGCCACCACGTTGCCGAGGTTGGCGACGATGAGTGCGATCGAGGTCCAGAAGGTGACCTTGACGCCGAAGTTCTCGCGGATGAGGTCGGAGAGCCCCTTGCCGGTCACCACGCCCATCCGCGCGCACATCTCCTGGATGACGATGAGCGCGACGGTGATGGGGAGGAGGGTCCACAGCAGCGTGTAGCCGTAGTTCGATCCCGCCACCGAGTAGGTCGTGATGCCGCCGGCGTCGTTGTCGACGCTGGCCGTGATGAGCCCCGGGCCGAGCACCGCCAGGAAGGTGACCACCGCGCGCCAACGGGTGCGTGGGGCCGGTGCGCTGCCGGCGATCAGGCCTGCCTCAGGCATCGATCACTCTGGCCAGGATGTCGTCCACGGTCACCATCCCCTGGAGCACTCCGCGCTCGTCCACCACGGGCAACGAGACGAGGTTGTACTTGGCGACGGCCGCCGCGACGTCCCTCAGGCGCGCCTTCGGTTCCACCGTCGCGGGCGGCTCTCGCGCGATGGTGGCGAGGCGTGCCGCGGGATCGGCGAGGAGCAGGTCGCGCAGGTTGCACTCGCCGACGAGCAGCCCGGAGCGCTCCGTGAGGAAGACCTCGTAGACGAGGGGGAGGTCCTCCGCGCGCCGCCGGAGCTGCGCCAGCGCGTCGGCCACCGTCTCTTGCGGCCTCAGCTCGATCCGGTCGGGCGTCATGAGTCCCCCGGCCGAGTCCGGCGGGTAGTCGAGGAGCCGCTGCACCTCGCTCGCCTCGGGCCGCTCCATCGCCCCGAGCAGCTCCTGCTGGGCCTCGTGCGGAAGCTCGCCGAGGACGTCCGCGGCCTCGTCCGGCGCCATCTCCTCGAGGAGGTCGGCCGCCTTCTCCGGCGAGACCTCCTCGAGCAGCTGCGCCGTGACCTCCGGAGGCGCCTCCTCGAGCGTCTCGGCCGCCGTCTCGACGTCGAGGCGCTGCAGCAGGCGCGCCCGCTGCTCTCGATCGAGCTCCTCCATGATCTCGGCCAGGTCGGCCGGGTGGATCTGCGCCAGCGCCCGCTGGGCCACCTCGATCCGGACGCGCCCGGGGGCGCTGTCGAGCGGCTGGACGAGCTTCCACGGCAGGAGCTGGTCGGAGGAGAGGTACCGCGCCGCGGGGCGGATCGCCTGCACGGTGCGATCGACGAGGCGCTCCCACCCGAGGCGGCGCACGAGGCCGCGGAATCCCACGTCGACGTGGGCTACCCGGAGCTGCCCGCGCGTGACGAGGAAGTGGACGTCGTTGACCCGCACCAGCTTCGCGCCTTCGACGTCGACGATCTGGCGGTCGAGGAGGTCCTCGCGGACGGACAGCCGGTCCGGGCCGAGCTCCGCGGCGGCGGCGGTGCTGGAGGCGCCTGGCCCGAGCACGATCGCGTCACGCGTGACGTCGGCCACGGCGCTCCATGGCACCTCGCGCCGCTTCTTGCCCACCGCGAGCACCGCGGTGTCGACCGGCGGGTAGGGTTCCCCGGTGTGAACCACGAGGTCGACGAGCTTGCCGGCGCGCGCGCCGTCGGCGGCCACGACCGCGCGGCCGAGCAGCTCGGAGAGGAAGAGGAACCGAGGGTCGCCGTCGGCCGAGGTGGGGGTGAGCATGCGCGAGCCTCCTCAGGGGTGGGCGTGCAGGCGCCCGCCGGCGGACGCGGCTTCCAGCTCGGGGCCGACCGAGAAAATGCGGTCGATATCGCTGATCGTGAAGCTCTCGATCGCGCCGTCAATGCGAGAGGATCTTCGCTCCGAAACCGGGCCTAATTACGCTCCGCGCCGGGGGCTGTCAAACGAACAGAGCGCCCGCTGGGGCCGTGCGCGGTGGGCCACGGCGGAGGCGCGTCCGCGCGCCTACAAGCGACCCATGCTCGACCTCGCCCGCCCGGGGGCGGTTCGCCCTCCGCGCCTCGCCGTCCGCGCCGCGCTCTCCCTGCGCCGCCGGCTCCTGGCGCTCGCCGACGCCGTCGTCCCGCCGCAGCTCGCCCTGTTCGAGCAAGCCATGGGCGTGGGCAGGACGCAGCTCCTGCGCGCGGCCTCGCAGCTTCGCCTGGCGGATCGCCTGGAGGCCGGACCTCGCACGGCCGAGGACCTGGCGCGCGAGGTCGACGCGGACCCCGACGCCGTGCACCGCGTCCTGCGGGCGCTGGCGTCGGGCGGGGTGTTCGCGCTGCGGCCCGACGGCCGGTTCGAGAACAACCACCTCTCCCGGGCGCTCCGCGCCGACGCGCCCGGCTCGATGGCCCCGCTCGCGGAGTACCTCGGGTCGCGCTCGAACGCCGCCGCCTGGGCCGACCTGGACGCGACGGTCGCGACCGGGCAGAGCGCGTTCCGGCGGGTCCACGGGATGACGGTGTGGGAGTGGTTCGAGCGGCACGACGCGGAGCGTCGGACGTTTGCCGACGCGATGGGGCGCGTCACCGAGCTCGACGCCACGGCGATCGCGGAGGGATACGCGTTCGGCGAGCTCGACCTCGTGTGCGACGTGGCGGGTGGGCGCGGCACGCTGCTCGCGGAGATCCTGCGCCGGCACCCGCGGCCGCGCGGCCTGCTCCTCGATGCGCCTGCCACCGTGGCCGAGGCCCCGCCGTTCCTGGAGCGGCGCGGGGTGGCGGCGCGCGTCACCTGCCGGGCCGGGAGCTTCTTCGACGGCGTCCCGGAGGGCTGCGACGTCTATCTCCTCAAGGACGTGCTGCACGACTGGGACGACGCCGCGTGCCTGCGCATCCTCGGCTCCTGCCGTCGCGGGGCGCGCCGAGGTGCCCGCCTGCTCGTGGCGGAGGTGCTGCTGGAGCGGAACGCGCCCGCGTCGCCCGCCGCGCTCGCCGACGTGCAGATGATGGTGGTGTGCGAGCAGGGTCGCCAGCGCAGCGCCGCCGAGCTCCAGGCGCTCCTGGGCAGGGCCGGATTTCGGCCCGCGCGCGTGCTGGGGATGGCGGGAGCGCTGAGTCTGGTGGAAGCTGTCGCGTGATGGAGGAGGAGCACCCATGACCGAGCCGTTCCACCGCGACTTCGAGGCCGCCTACCAGGGCGCGCCGCCCTGGGACATCGGCGCGCCGCAGCCGGAGGTCGTCCGCCTGGCGGACGAGGGTGCCTTCCGCGGCGCCGTACTCGACGTCGGCTGCGGCACCGGCGAGAACGCGCTGATGCTCGCCGCGCGGGGGCTCTCCGTCACCGGGTTGGACGGCGCGCCGACCGCGATCGCGCGCGCCCGCGAGAAGGCGACCGCGCTCGGCCTCGAGGTGCCGTTCCTCGTCGGCGACGCGCTCGACCTCTCCGCGCTGCGCCAGCGCTTCGACACGGTGCTCGACTGCGGGCTCTTCCACGTCTTCGACGACGAGGACCGGAAGCGCTACGCCCGCTCGCTCGGGGAGGCCGTGGGATCGGGCGGGCAGGTCCAGCTACTCTGCTTCAGCGACGAGGAGCCGCCGGGCCCCGGACCGCGCCGCGTCTCGGAGTGGGATCTCAAGAGCGCCTTCCGCGGGATCTTCGTCCTGATCCGTATCCGTCCCGGCCGCTTCGAGAGCCGGATCCATCCCGGTGGTGCGCGCGCCTGGGTGGCGACGCTCACGCGACTCTGACCGGCCGCCCGGCGGGCGCGACCGGTGATGGAGGCCAGGGCCGGGGATGGCGGCTAGGGACCGCCCGTGAACTCCCAGACGGTGTCGAGCAGTTCGTCCAGATCGCACGGCTTCGAGAAGTGGCGTTGGGCCGGGACCTTCTCGTCCTTCACGGCCGACAGCACGACCACCGGGATGCTCGAGATCTCGGGGTCGTGAAGCTGCGCCTCCCGGAACTGCCAACCGTCCATCACCGGCATCATGAGGTCGAGCAGCACCAGCGAGGCGTGCTCGTTGTGCAGCTTGTCGAGCGCCTCCCGTCCGTTGGCGGCCTCGAGGACCTCGAAGCCCTCCTCGTCGAGTGCCTCCGCGATGGCCTCGCGGATGAGGTGATCGTCCTCGACCACCATGACCTTGCGGTGTCCCATTCTCGGCAATGATGCTCACCCACGAAGGAGAAGCACGGGCCAGACGGGGCCTGCCGTCGACGCACCGCAGCACCCGCACGCTCGACCGCGCCTCGACGGATAGCAAAACGGTGCGCCCGCGCACGCGGGTAGGTGCCCAGCCGTGCTCGGCTCACGCCCGCGGCCCCCGGCGTGCGGCCCGGCTCGGGATCGGGCGCAAACTATGCGGATGCCGGGGCGCAGGGGACACACTGCGTGCTCGCGCGCCGGAGCCTGGCCGCGCTCTTCAGCTACCGGCCCGAAATGAAAAGGGGGCCACGGCTCGCCGTGACCCCTCGAAGAACTGGCTCCCCAGGCAAGACTCGAACTTGCGACCCGGTGATTAACAGTCACCTGCTCTGCCAACTGAGCTACTGGGGAACACCGGGGCGCGCATCCTACGGTCGGGGCCAGGGGCTGTCAATGGCCTCCGGCCGAAGCGGCGAGGTACTTCGCCCCCGTCGGGCGGGGGAGGGGGCAGCGGCCGCGCACGACCCGATATACTCGCCCGGTGACCGCCCTCGACGACAGTCCGGCCCGCTGCCGTTTCGCCGCGCTCATCGCGCGGAAGACGGTCCCGCTCGCCGAGGCCGCGCTCGCCATCGCAGCCGAGGAATATCCGCGGCTCGAGCCGGCGCCGTACCTGGATCGGCTCGGGGAGCTCGCCGCCGAGGTCGAAGCTCGGCTGCCGCAGCGCCGCGACGGCGCATCCGTCCTGCGCGCTCTGCGGGCGGTGCTGTTCGAGGTGCACCGGTTCCGCGGCAACGACGACGCCTACTACGACCCGCGGAACTCGTTCCTGAACGAGGTGCTCGAGCGGCAGCTCGGGATCCCCATCACGCTCGCCGTCGTCTACATCGACGTGGCGGCGCGGGTGGGCCTGAAGCTCCACGGCGTGGGGTTCCCCGGACACTTCCTCGTGAAGTACGTCGTGGGCTCTCGCGAGGTCTTCATCGACCCGTACCACGGCGGCGAGATCCTCTCCGGAGAGGAGTGCGTGGCCCGCTTCCACGCGCGCGCTCCCGGTCGCGCGCTCGATCCGCGGCACCTCGAGGCGGTGTCGACCCGGCAGATCCTCGCCCGGATGCTGCACAACTTGAAAAAGATCTACGTCGAGGCCGGCGACGACGTACGCGCGCTCTGGGTCACCGACCGGCTGGTGCTGCTGACACCGGACGACCCGGCGGAGCGGCGCGACCGGGGCCTCGTCGAGGCACGCCTCGGGGGACTGGCGGCGGCGCTCTCGGATCTCGAGACGTACCTCGCAGCCTCCCCGCAGGCGGAGGACGCCGAAGACGTCCGCGCGCTGTGCGAGCAGCTCCGCGACCGCGTCAGCTACCTCAACTGACCCACCTCACAGCCTCTCACCGCGAGGGCCCCCGTTCAGCTCGGGGAGCATCAGCCGGGCCACCGGCTCGCCGCGGATGAGGTGCCGCTCGACGATCTCGGGCACGTCCTCGATCCTGACGTGCGAGTACCAGACGCCCTCCGGGTACACGACGATCGACGGTCCGTACGCGCACGCGTCGAGGCAGCCGGCGGCGTTGGCGCGCACCTGGCCCTTGAGCCCACGCCGCTTCAGCTCCTCCTTGAGGGCCCGGCGGATCGCCTCGCTCCCCTTGCAGGCGCAGCAGCCGCGCGGATCGTCAGGGGGGCGCCGGTTCTCGCAGACGAAGACGTGGCGGCGAAAACGCACGCTTCGCTTCTAATCGCGCGCCGCGGACGGCGCTCGGTCGCTCGCGCGCCCTGGCGGGCGACCTCCCCATGCCGCGCGTGGGCGCCCCTCCGGCGCCATGGTCATCATGCTCGCAGCGTGCGGAGGGGCACACGATGAACTACCGGTTCGAGCGCTTCCGGCGTGAGCAGCTCATCGAGGACCTCACGTTCCGGGCGGGGCAGGAGCCGGGGTCGCCGGTGCCCGACTTCGACCTCCCGACCGTGACCGGCGGCCGGATCCGCAAGGCCGACTTCATCGGCCAGCGCCCCGTGCTGTTCACCTTCGCGTCGCTCACGGACCCGATGACGGCGAGCGCCGATGCGGTGCTGACGCGGCTTCACCGCGACCTCGGCGAAGAGGTCGCCTTCGTGACCGTCTACGTGCGCGAGGCGCACCCTGGGGAGCACATCCCGCAGCCGTCCACCTTCGAGGAGAAGATGCGCAACGCGCGCGTGCTGCGCGCGCGGGACGGCATCGCCTGGACGGTGGCGGTGGACGACCTCGATGGGGAATTCCACCGGGCGCTGGGCGGCAACTCGAACGCCGCGCACCTCATGGATCCGAACGGCCGCGTCGCCTTCCGCACCCTCTGGTCCAACGACGAGCGCGTGCTCCGCCCGGCGCTGGAAGCGATCGCCGGTGGCCGCTCCCATCACCCCTACCAGCGCGAGCGGCGGGTGGTGCCGATGGCGCTCGGGCTGGCGCGGGTCGAAGACGTGGTGCGGGCGGCGGGTCCGGCGGCGCTCGACGACCTCCGGCGCGAGGCACCCATGGCGTACGCCGTGGCCGAGGTGGCCTGGATCTGGCGCACCCTCACGCCGCTCGGACGGCTCACGGCGCTGGCGGCGGGCGCGGCGGCAATGGCCGGCCTGTACGCCGGAGTCCGCTGGGCGCTGCGCCCAGAGCGGAAGGCGCGCGCCTGAGCCGGCTCAGTCGTCCTTCTCGAGGAACTTCTCGCCCAGCTCGCGCGAGCGCCGGGTGGCCGCCTCGACCGCGTCCATGAGCGTGGTGCGCAGGCCACCCGACTCGAGCGTGTGCAGGCCCGCGATGGCGGTGCCGCCCGGGCTCGTCACCTGGTCCTTGAGCCGCCCCGGGTGCTCGCCGGTGTCGATGAGGAGCTTGGCCGAGCCGAGTACCGTCTGCGCCGCCAGCTCCTGGGCCGTCGCGCGCGGCAGGCCCACCTTCACGCCGGCGTCGCTCAGGGCCTCGATGATGAGGAAGATGTAGGCGGGCCCGCTGCCGGAGAGGCCGGTCACGGCGTCGAGGAGGCCCTCGTCGACCACGGCCGTCTTGCCGATGGCGTCGAAGAGGGCGCGCGCCTGGCGCAGGTCGTCGTCGGTGGCGTGCTCGCCGGCGGAGAGGGCGGTCGCGCCCGCGCCGACCAGCGCGGGGGTGTTGGGCATCGTGCGCACGATGCGCACGCCGTGTCCGACCTTGCGCTCGATGGCGGCGATCGGAACGCCCGCGGCGATCGAGATGACGAGCTTCTTGTCGTTCAGGACCGGCGAGATCTCGTCGAGGAGCTTGTTCATGACCTGCGGCTTCACCGACAGCACGATGAGCTCGCACCGCTCGACCGCCTCGCGGTTCGACCGGGTGAAGTTCACTCCGTAGCGCTGGATCAGCTCCGGTCCGCGCGCCTCATTCCGGTCGCTGCACACGATCTCGCGCGGCTCGGCGACGCCGGCGCGGAGGAGGCCCTTCACGAGCGCCTCGGCCATGTTGCCGGCGCCGAGGAAGGCGATGCTCTTTCCGAGTGGCATGCGCGGGAATGTAGCCGATCGGCGGCTCCTGGGCGCAGCCTTCGCTATCCAATGATGAACTCTTCCCTCGGTAGCGCCCCGCCGGCGAAGCGGTCGACCGTGAAGCGGGTGAAGATCTCGTCGGGCGGACCGCCCGCCATCCAGTCCGCCATGAGCTCCCCGACCGCCGGTGCCATCATGAAGCCGTGGCCGACGAACCCGGACATCTGGAGGAAGTTGTCGAACCCGGCGGCGCCGAGGATCGGGTTGTTGTCGGGCGTGACGTCGTAACACCCGGCCCACTGCCGCACGACGCGCAGGTGACCCGTGGCGGGCGCGCAGGCAGTGATGGCGCGCGCGAAGCGCGCCAGGAAGCGCAGGCTCGTGCCGAGCTCGATCCCCTCCGGCTCGTCGGGGTCGCCCATCCCTCCGACGAGCTCGCCGCGCTGCGACTGCGAGAAGTAGAGCCCGTTGCCGAGCACGGAGACGAGTGGCCCGAGCCAGGGCTTCATCGCCTCCGTCACCAGGATCTCGTGGCGGGTGGGGCGGTTGGGGAGCGCGACGCCGGCCAGCGCCGCCACCTGCTTCGACCAGGCGCCGGTGGCGTTCACGACCGTCTGGCAAGCGATGCGGCCGCGGTCGGTGACGACCGCCGTGAGCCTCGCGCCCTGACGCTCGAAGCCGGTGACGCCCGTGAACGTCGCGACCCGGACCCCGAGCGCCGCGGCCCGAGCCGCGTAGCCCCACAGGAAGGGCCAGGGGAAGACCACCGCGTCGTCCGGATTCCACGACGCGGCCAGGAACTGGCCCGGGTCGAGCTGCGGGACGAGCTGGCACGCCTCGTCGCGCGTGACGAGCCGCGTCCTCAGCCCGTTCGCCTCGTGGACCGGGATCGTCCGCTCGAGCCAGCGCACGTGCTCCGGACCTGGCGCGAGGAAGAGGTAGCCGCCCCGGCGCATCCAGACGTTCACCCCGAGCTCGATCGCGAAGCGCCGGCAGAGCGTGAGGGAGCGGCGCGCCAGGCGGATCATGGTCGGCGTGGTCCATTGCGTGCGCACCCCGCCGCCGTTCCGGCCCGAGGCGCCGGCGTTGAGGTACCTGCGCTCGAGGACGACCACGTCGGTGATCCCGCGGCGCGCCAGCTGGTACGCGAGCGAGAGGCCCATGATCCCGCCGCCGACGATGACCACGTCGGCGCGGGCGGGAAGGGGAGCGGATGGGCGAAGCTCGCCGCGCGCCTGGCCCTCACCGCCAGGCGGGGGGAGGGAGTTCCCGACTTCCGCACCGTCTCCCTCTCCCGGGAGGAGAGTGGGCCGGCGTTCCGGGATCTCGAGCTCCAGCGGCAGCGCCGACGGCTCGAGCGCTGCCAGTTCCGACAGCGCGACCGGGTCCGACGGGGGGCGGATCGTGAATGGCGCGACCTCGGCCGGCGTCGCGCCGAGGCGGACGAGCTCCTGCGCGACGAGCGCGAGGCAGCTCTTGCCCTGGCACGGGCCCGTACCGAACCCGGTGTAGCGCTTCACCGACTCGAGATCGCGGTGGCCGGCCTGGAAGGCGCGCTGGACCTCAGATCGCGTCACGTCCTCGCAGGCGCAGAGGATCGTCTTACCGGTCGGCACGCGCCGCCTCCCCCGCTCGCCGTCCGGCCGCGGCCGCGTCGGCCGCGCTCATCGGCCCCGTCACCTCGCCCGCGGCGCGGACGCCCCTCACCGCGGTGGCGCCGTCGGCCGCGGCCCGCACCCGATAGCCTCCGCTCGCGGGTTCGCGCTCGACCTCCGCTCCCACCTGCCGCGCCAGCTCCGAGGCGGGCGCGCGCGGGCCAGCGAAGGCGAGGGTGTCGCAGCGCACGTGCCCGCCGCCGATCCGCGCCGAGCTGATCCGGTGCCGCCCGCGCGCCTCCGTCACCTCCTCGGCGCGGCGCACCGTCATCCCAGCGGCCGCGAGCCGCTCCGCCACCGCGCCCGCCTCCGCTCCGTCGCCCAGGACCAGCGCGCGCTCCCCGGGCACGAGGCCCTCCTCGGCGAGCGCCCGCGCCACCGCGCGGGCGGCGAAGATCCCGGGGAGATCGTTGCGCGGGAAGAGCGGGGGAAGGGCGACGCCGCCGGTGGCGAGGACGAGGCGCGGGGCGCGCACGAGGCGAAGCCGCCGGGGCTCCTCTTCCACCCTGAGCAGGACGAGCGGGCTCGCGCCGTCGCGCCACACGCCCAGCGCGGTGAGCCCGGTCTGGGCCTGCCCGCCGGCGCGCGTCACTCCCGCCGCGACGTCCGACGCCCAGCCGAGAGGCGGATCGCCGGGCAGCGCCAGCGCGGCGCGTAGGCGCCCCCCCAGGGCGCGATCCGACTCCGCGAGGAGCAGGCGGAGCCCCGCGGCCGCGAGCGCCTCGGCGGCGGCGAGGCCGGCCGGACCGCCCCCGACCACGAGCGCGTCGAACGGCTCCTCCTCCACCGCGAGGCCGACGGGCGGCGGCGGAGCCGACGCGAGCGTCCCCGTCCCCGCGAGCCGCCGCGAGAAGGCGATCGCGCCCCGGTTCGCGGGCTGGCTCCAGGTGGCGAGGTGGTGCACGTCCAGCCCGCCCGCGTAGACGAGATCGATGGCACCGAGCACGTCGCGGCGAGCGCTCGGGAGCGCGTTCTGGCTCTCGACCGCGAGGCCGGGGCGACAGGCGACGCGGCAGGTGCGCCGGTTCGGCACACCGTCGATGCGCGCGAGGCACGCGTGGCAAGTGCCGGCGAGGCAGAACGGGCCACGCGGGCGGTGGTACTTGGCGCTGCGGGCGACGAGCGCCTCGCCGGCGGCGAGCAGCGCGACCGCGACGCTCTCGCCGGCGCGCGCCGGCAGCGGGCGGCCGTCCACCTCGATGGCGCAGTCGGGCGCGAAGCGCGGGTCGGGGAGGCGCGGCATCGGTGTGTGCGCGGCGCGCGGTGTAGGGCGGGGGCTCGTCCCCCGCCGTCTGTGATAGCGGCTGCCGTCACCGCGCGCGATGAGGCCGGAGCGGGGACATCCCAGTGGGGCGCTTCTTTCACTCGCGGCGGGCGTGCGCCGCTCGGGGCGTCGACGGTGCGCCGAAAGCCCACCGCGCCAGCGCGGCGACGACGAAGCCCGCGCCCGCGGCGCAGACCCCGCCCCACCCGAAGCTCGTCCAGGCCCAGGTCCCCAGCGCGGTGCCGAGCGCGCCACCCACGAAGTAGCTCACCATGTAGACGGTGTTCATCCGGCTGCGCGCCTCGGGACGGCGGGCGTGGACGCGCGCCAGGTTCGAGACGTGGCTCCCCTGGACGCCGACGTCGAGGAGGAGCACGCCCGCCACCAGCCCGGCGAGGTGCTGGCCGAAGGCTGCGAACGCGCCGTAGCCGGCGAGCGCGACCGCCAGCATGAGGCCGGCGTTGGCGCGCGGGCTGGTCCGGTCGGCGAGCCGACCCAGGACCGGCGCCGCCAGCGCGCCCGCCGCGCCCAGCACGCCGAACAGTCCAGCCACGTCCGCGCCGAGCCCGAGCCTGGCTTCGAGGAAGAAGGCGAGCGTGCTCCAGAAGACGCTGAAGGCGCCGAAGCCGAGCGCGCCCAGCAACGCGGCTTCCCGGAGCGTGGGCTCCTCTCGCAGGAGCGTGAAGAGCGAGCGCAGCAGCGCCGGGTAGGGGAGCGCCTCGTCAGGCTCGCTCCGCGGCAGGAGCGAGCGCAGCGCGGCGGCGAGCGCCAGCATCAGGCCCGCCGCGATGACGTACACGGCGCGCCAGCCGAGGTGCACGCCCAGGAAGCCGCTCACGGTGCGGGCCAGCAGGATCCCCACCAGGAGCCCGCCCATGACCGTTCCGACCGCCTTGCCGCGCGCCTCGGGCGGCGCGAGGTGAGCGGCGAGCGGCACCGCCAGCTGCGGCACGACGCTCGCCGCGCCCACCGCCAGTGAGGCGAGCCCGAGCAGCGCGAGCGTCGGAGCCGCGGCGGTGACGAGCAGGGCGAGCGTCGCCGCGCCGAGCAGAAGCAGCATGAGCCGCCGCCGCTCCAGGACGTCGCCGAGCGGCACGAGGAAGAACATCCCCGAGCCGTAGCCGACCTGCGTCAGCATCGAGACGAGCCCTACCGCCCGCGCGGTGGTCCGGAACTCGCGCGCCACGATGGCGAGCAGGGGCTGCAGCAGGTAGATGTTCGCGACCGTGGCGCCGGCCGTGAGGGTGAGCAGCGCCAGCGTGCTTCCCCGCGCGGCTGGGCTCCGGCCGTCGATCGCGTCCGTCGAGCGATTCATGTGCGGCGGATTCTAGGGCAGCGGGCCTCCGCGCGGATCTTCCATCGCCCGTGGGCGAGGATCTGGTAGTGCGGGGAAGCGTGCTCCTGCTCCGAGCCCTCGCCCCACTCGCTCTCGCCGTCGCGCTCGTGGTCCCCGCGACGGCGCGCGCCGACGAGCAGCCGGTGCTGGCGACGCCGCCGCGGCTGATCCGCGACGTGCCCCCCGAGCTGCCACCCGGCACCGTGTTCCCAGCGCCGGAGGTGACGGTCGTCCTCCAGATCGACGTGGCGGCGGACGGGCACGTCGAGCGCGTCGCCCTCGTGCGGGGGGTGGGCGAGCCGTTCGACGGCGCCGCGCTGGCGGCGGCGCGCCGGTACGCGTTCGAGCCCGCGCGCCTCGCGAGCGGCGAGGCGGTCCCGGTCGCCATCACCTGGCGGCTCCGCATCGCGAGGCCCGCTCCGCCGCCGGCGCCGGTCCGCTTCGCCGGCCAGCTGCTCGAGCGCGGCACCCGCAAGCCGCTCGAAGGCGTCGAGGTCGCGGCCGAGGTGGCGGGCGAGGTGGCGGCCCAGGCGGTGACCGGCGCCGACGGCCGGTTCTCGCTGGAGGTCCCGGCGCCCGCGTTCCGGCTGGTGGCGCTGCCGACCGGCCACGACCGGCTGGCCGTCGACGTGAGCGCGCGGCCGGGCGAGGTGCGCGAGGAGACGTTCTACCTGCAGGCCGCGCCGGGCGGCGGGGCGTACACCGCCGTCGTGCGCGGCGAGCCCGTGCGGCGCGAGGTCACGAAGCAGGTGCTGCCGGCCGAGGAGCTGGCGCTGCTGCCCGGGTCGCAGGGCGACCCGCTCAAGGCCGTGCTCAACCTGCCCGGCGCGGCACGGCCGCCGTACCTCGCCGGCGCCCTCATCCTGCGCGGCTCGGCGCCGGGCGACAGCGCGGCGTTCGTCGACGGGCTCGAGATCCCGATCCTCTACCACTTCGGCGGGCTGCGCAGCACGTTCGCGCCGCGCTTCCTCGAGTCCATCGAGTTCGTGCCCGGCAACTTCTCCCCCGACTACGGCCGGCTCACCGGCGGCATCGTGAACGCGAGGGTGCGCGATCCATCGAAGGACCTCGTCCGCGGCGAGGCCGACTTCAACCTCTACGACGCCGAGGTGGCGCTCGAGGCCCCACTCTCGAAGAGCTGGTCCGTCGGAGGCGCCTTCCGCCGCTCCTGGATCGACACCATCCTGCCGCTCTTCTTCTCCTCCAGCTCGGCGGTCTCCTTCACGACCGCGCCGCGGTTCTACGACTATCAGTTCATCGCGACGTACGAGCCTGACCCGCGCGACAAGGTGCGCCTCCTCTTCTTCGGCTCGCAGGACACGCTCGCCGCCATCATCAACCGGCCCGGGAACGACCCCACGCTCGCGGGGGATCTCACGACGCGCATCGCGTACCACGAGCTGAAGGCGAGCTGGTCGCACGCCTTCTCGCCGAAGGTCCGCCACGAGAGCTGGCTGGCGCTGGGACTCCAGGAGACCGACTTCGCCATTGGGCAGGGGCTCTTCTTCGACGTCACCAGCTACCGCCTCGACGCCCGCAGCACCTTCGTCTGGGAAGCGAGCCGCGCCGTGGAGGCTCGGGCCGGCCTCGACCTGCAGAACGCCCACTACGACGTCGCGCTCGACGTGCCGCGCCCACCGACCGAGGGGCAGCCACAGCCGCCGATCTCGACCCGGCCGCGGGTCAGCGCCAACATCCACTCCACGCTCTACGACCCGGCGGCCTTCGCCGAGCTGCGCCTCTCGCCGCTCGAGAACCTCTCCATCCTCCCCTCGCTCCGCCTCGACTACGACAGCGGGATCCACCGCTGGAGCGTCGACCCGCGCCTCATGGTGCGCTGGTCGGTCGCCGACGGCACCGTGCTCAAGGCGGCGGCCGGCGTCTACTCGCAGCCGCCCACACCCGCGCAGAGCACCGCCGCCATCGGCAACCCCGACTTGTCCTACGTGAGGAGCTATCAGTACTCGGCGGGGTTCGAGCAGCGGGTGCGCCAGGGCGTCGACCTCGACGTGACCGGGTTCTACAAGGACCTGACCGGCGTGGTGGTGCTGAACACGGCGGTGAACCTCAACCCCGCCGCACCGGCCTATCTCAACTCCGGCACCGGGCGCATCTACGGGCTCGAGCTCCTGTTGAAGGCTCGCCTCGGCGAGCGCTTCTTCGGGTGGGTCGCTTACACGTTCCAGCGCTCGTTCCGCACCGATCATCCCGGGGATCCCGAGCGGCTCTTCAGCTTCGACCAGCCTCACATCCTCACGGCGCTGGCGAGCTATCAGCTCTCGACGAAGTGGGCGCTCGGCGGCCGCTTCCGGCTGGTCTCGGGAAACCCGTACACGCCGATCACCGGGGCGCTGTACGACTCCACCACCGACGTCTACGTCCCGTCCTACGGTCCCGTGAACTCGGGCCGGCTCGGGACGTTCCAGGCGCTCGACGTGCGGGTGGACCGCTTCTGGACGTACCCGCGCTGGCGACTCTCGGCCTACCTCGACGTCCAGAACGTCTTCAACCACTCCAACCAGGAGGGGTGGCTCTACCGCTTCGATTACAGGGAGAAGACGCCCGCGACGGGTCTGCCCATCCTACCCATCCTGGGCGTGAAGGCGGAGTGGTGACCATGACGAAGGCAAGGCTCGCCGCGCTCGCTCTCCTCGCCGCCGGTTGCGCCGGCGATCTGCCGCCGCGGTCGCTCTTGCAGGGCCTGCGCGTGTTGGCGCTCCACGCCGACCCGCTCGAGGCGGGGCCCGGGGAGACCGTGACGGTGGGCGCAGACACCTTCGCGCCGCCTGGCGTCACCTTCACGGAGAAGTGGACCTTCTGCCCCTTCACGCTGGGCGCCACGGCGAGCGACGCGTGCGCCGTGCCCGATTGCGAGAAGCCGCTCGACGCCCGCAGCGTCGGCACGCTCTACGCAGATCCGGGTGCGCGCGCGCTGGACTGCCTCCAGACGTACGGGGGGCAGGGGTCGGCGGGAGCGGCGCTGCCCTCGCAGGTCCCCGACCAGCTCCAGACGCTCTTCCGGTACGTGGCGACGGCGTCCGATGGCTCATCGGAGGAGGCCGTGCTGCGGGTCCCGTTCTACCCGCGCGGCGCGCCGGCGGACCGCAACCAGCCGCCGAACGTCACCTCGATCACCATCGGCGGGCAGCCCATGAGCCTCGCCACGCCTCCGGCCAGTCCAGGTGCGCAGTCGGCGCCGATCCCGAAGGGCGGACAGATCGAGATCCGCGTCGCGCTCGATCCGTCGAGCGAGCAGCAGTACCAGGACTCCTCCGGGCGCACCGTGAGCGAGCAGCTCTTCGTGTCGTTCTACTCGACCGATGGGCGGTTCGATTACGACCGCGGCATCGGGCTCGACGAGAGCGTCAACCTGAAGGACGACAAGGTCGCGAATCGCGCCACCCCGGCGAACGTGTACGTGGTGGCGCACGACGACCGCGGCGGCGCGGTGGTGTACGGACCGTACGAGGTGCCGTTCACGCCGTGACGCACATCGAGCGACGGTGCGGCCCCCTCTCCCTGCCCTCTCTCCCGGTGGGGGAGAGGGTCGATCGCCCTCCGCGTTTCGTCTCCCTCGCCCGCCGCCAGGCGGGGAGAGGGGAGGGGGTCGATCACCGTTGCGTTTCGTCTCCCTCGCCCCGCCGCCAGGCGGGAGAGGGCCGGGGAGAGGGGCTGGCGCGCCCTCGTGCCTCACGGCACGACGTCGATGACCTTCCCGTCGAGCAGGATCACCTCGCGGTCGGGGTAGCGCCACCGCTCGTACGTCGCGCCGCCCGCGACGGAGGAGGGAACGCGCAGGACGAGCTTGGGATCACCCAACCTTCGGCGCACCTCGGCCGCGGCGAGCCCGGGCGCCATGGCCGAGGTCGCCCTCGGGGCCGCGGTCGCGGTCGCGGTCTCGCTCGGCTTCGCGGTCGCGGTCGGCCTCGCCGTGGCGCAGCCGAGCGTGGCGAAGGCGGCGAGGAGGAGGGACCGGGTTCGCATCGTCGCGTGCCATTATAGATATCTGGATGCCCGTGCTCTTCGTC
>Ga0306924_10002009_pt1 | contig 19010 bp, 18 predicted proteins | sample sta12Can44000111_FD_203756 | JGI IMG/M metagenome (GOLD analysis project Ga0306924, IMG submission 203756) | Lab enrichment of tropical soil microbial communities from Luquillo Experimental Forest, Puerto Rico - statanox.12C.anox.44.000.111 (v2)... | ecosystem: Environmental > Terrestrial >...
ACCGGCGAGCTGCTTCTGCGCGATGAGGGCCATCAACCGAACGAGGTTTTTCTTTTCCTTGATCCGAAAATCCTCCGGACTCTCGAATTCGACCGTGATCGGCGGGTCCAGGATGAAATCTCGAAAGAACGTCTTCTGTAGAATGCTGATCGAAAGCGGATTCTTGCGCGACCGGTTTCGCTCGGCGATATACTCGGACATCCGGTTTTCCGGGTCGTCAATGACATCCTGCTCGATGGCCATTTTGAGCATTTTCTTTGCTTCGGCCGTGGTCTTGCCGCGTACCCGCAGGAATGCGACGAAATCGTTTTCGTTCTTGGCACCTGGACGTTCGAGGTATTCCTCCCATTCCTGCTTGAAGATATCGCTGTACTTGGCAATGAGCGTGCTGGTGAAGAACGCCATCTGCCGAAGCTTGTCGTGCGCGACGAGGTTCGTGTCCTTGAGCTTCCCGACGTCCGGATCGACATAGACCTTGCAATCCAAGGTTTTTCGGCCGGCCCAAATCTGGGCCGCCGATTTGTGCTGACCATCGAACAGAATGACCTTGCCTGCGACCAGGCGGCAGACCGCTGGCGCCAGCTGGGTGTGGCTTACAAGATGCCGATAGAGTTCCCAGACTCGCTTTTGTTCTAAGGGGCGAGGCTGCAACTCAGCGTCATTCGCCAGATACTCGATCGGTAGCACCGCGTAGAAGTAGCGCATTCCGGTAGCCGGGCACGTGAAGACGGCACACGTCTGGCGCGGCCGGTCCGGATTTGTGAAATGCAGCGTCAACGCGCTGTCGTTGGGATTTTCGACTGTGACCGCATGTCCAAAGCCGCTGGCGGTCAGTTTCAGCGCTAGAAGGTGGTCGAGACGCCGCGGCTCGGCATGTTCGAAGAACTTGCCCATCGCGAGCTGATCACGGAACTCAGAAAGAGACAGCGTCCGAATGCGGCGATGATGGTCTTTGCAAACGGCACCGATGTTGGCGATTTCCGTTGGGCCATCTTCCGAATACGGCTTGATATGATGAAACTCGACTTCGGTCTCATCGTCGATGGGATGGTCATCGACAAAGCAATACAGCTTGCCGTCGCGACGTTGCTGAGCAAGAACCTGTTGCTTTTCGACATCATTGAGCTGACGCTTGATCGAAGTCATTGTCGCACCTAGTCGCGTGAGTCCGACCAGTCCTTGTCATGTGTGAGCCAAGATTGAATCCTCACTCCTTGGCGAGAAGTATTCGCATCGCCTTCTGCGAGCGCCGGCCTATTTCGTGGTTGGTTGTCTTGCTAAACCAGTAGTAGGCCTCCTCCTCAGTCATGGCCCGAACGTGCTCGGAAATCTCGCACATGCGGGCGATCTTTCGCAGCGGCTTGACTGCGAGGAACAAGAGTCCGAGGCGGACTCCCAGTTGTTCGTCGAGCGCGAAGGGAACGCGCCGACTACCGGAGAGGTCGGACGGCCGATAGCCGGCTTGCTTGATTGTCCCCAGCACCTGATCCATGACCGATTGAAGTGGCGCACCCGAAACCTGCACTACCATCCGCCACTGACCGTTGTCGCTGTGACGGCGACGGTCAGACAGCGGGCGCTGGTAAAGCGCCAGACCATAATCCCGGTCCTCGTTGGCGACAACACGCAGTTCGAACGGTTCATGCGCCATTGCTCGACTATGCCTCCATTGCTTCGCCCTCGACTGTGATGCGGCCAATGTTTAGGTTGGCTAGCACATCGCGGATCGTGTGGAACTGGTCGCCGGCAATATCAAGGCCGCCCTCGAAGTCGGCTTTCACGAGCAGGCCGACGCTGGCCTTCGATGCCTCTTGGCTGAGAGCGTCGGTGAGAGCTTTGATCCGTTTGTAGCGATCCCAAGAGCCGGCGAACTCAATTGAAAACTTCTCCCCGTCGCCGAATTCCAGCACCATCTTCTGATCGAGATTGATGGTCACCTTTCCAATTTGCGGGATGGCCAGGCCAAGGGAGCGGGCGTCGCGTGCCGGGTCTTTGCCCATTCCCTCCACGCGGATCGCCAGCCTACGCAGCGAACGAACCTTGTGGTCGTGGCACTGGTCAGCGAGTTGTTGGAAGGTCTGCGCGGGAGTTCCTTCAAAACGGAACTTCGGTCGCGGCTTCTTGCCTCCTGTTTCTTCTTCATCGCATACGCAGGGAACCTTGCCGCACACGGGGCAGGTTTCCTCCACAGGCTCAGCGCCTTTGATCTTGATCCCAACCCGCTGAGCTTCCTCGGGCATGTAAAGCATGGCGTTCTCGCTGATCTCGACTAAAGGGACGGGCGATGGAGGGCCATAGCCCATGCCTTCTTCCGTCGGGTAATAGACCCACACACCCTTGCTTGCGCCGTCGCGGATGGTTCGCTTGAGTTGGTCGATATTGAGGAGCATCTTCAACGCTAGCCGTTGGGCGAACGCACGCCGAAGGTCTTCTGTCGAGATTGATGGCGCGTTCGGCGGCCATGCCTTGGCCTTCACGTACTGTGCGTTAAGAGGGTTGTCGTCGGCCGTCAGGACCTTTTCCAGCGTCTTGAGTGCCCGCAACGCGACCTCCGTTTGGTCCTTCTCGACCTCACCTTGTTCCTCTGCTTGAAGCAGGTAGTGGGCGAGGTTTCCCGAGCGCTTCGGAGCGTCAGCCGATGGGTAATACAGATGGCGGTAGGTTTTGGTAACGGCCACACGGAGGTTTAGCTCTTCCGCTTCGGCCATTTTCTTGAATTTCTCTTTTAGCTCTTTGTTGAACTCTGCCATACGATCGGAGTCGCCAATGATCCGATGCACAGCCAAATAACGCTGCGCGACCTCTACCATCTTGTCTACCTGGTCTTCGTCAGCAATGAGGAAAACCAGATTGTTCTTGTAAGTGCGATACTCTTCCAAGGTCCCCTTGCGTTCGAAGATTTTTAGAACAAGCTCGGGAGGAGCGCCGGCCTGAGCCGTTTGCACCTTGGCGGCATCGTAGTGCGGAATGACAAGCTTCGGGGCCTGGGCGTCGTCGTCCACGTCGCCGGCCTCAGCCGGGAAGAAGACCGGTGCGAAGATGCCCTTCTTCCAGATTTTTTTGATGCGATCATCGAGTTCTGACTTAGCCTTGATTTTGCCCACCATGCCCATCTCATCATCGACCATCTTTTTCGGCGAGGGCTCCGTCTTGAAGCGGTAGCGGTGGCCGTCGTAGTCGAAGAACCAGCAATCATCCAGTCGCTGTATGGCCTTATCAAGAATCCCAGGATCATCGCCAGGCTGGAGGACAGCCAACCGTAGCTCGGCAGGGTCCACGCCGCTCTGTCCGGTTTGCACTAAGCTGTGAAGAAAGACAGTCGTAGCCACGCGCTGGGCATAAGGAGGTCGTCCTGCTTCGGTAAACTCCAGATCGATCTCCTGGGCATGGGAAAGCGTGCCTTTTTTGGGACTCGCGATGTCGGCCTCGATGACCTGCTTGTATTGGGGCCGGTCGAGTCGGCTTGTCAAATCGTTGGCAATCTGATCGTCTGCTAGATCGAGGCGATGCGGACAAATGAGGTAGCAATCCTTTGGCTTCTTTTTCCACAAGTCCCGGATGGCTTGCGCCAGCAGACGCAGAATACCTCGGGTCTTCTGGAAATTGGGGATGGTCGAGGTCTTACGATTGAGCGTTGTGAGTAGCTCGGGATTGAAAGGGTAGTCCTGCACTATTTCGGCCTGGTACTCGGCGCGGACAGCCCGCTGGGGCAAGTCAACCCCTTGCTCGATCAGCCGTGCATAGCATCCGGTGTACTGCTTGGCCGTGTCCTCGGCAGCTCGACGATCAACGCGGGAAAAGAGTCGATGCGTTACAACAGCACTGATCTCGTTTTCTGCGGTTGGAGTGAGAACATGCTCTTGGCGCGCCGAGACGCTACGAGCCTCGGCCAGTTCTTCTCGAATTTCGTCAGATTCCTTACCAAAAGCATCAGACGAGTCGGCCAGCGTGTAAACTAGAACGGTGCGCTTGCTTTCTGATGCGAACTTGATCAGGTCCATCATGAAGGCGACGGTTAGGCCCGCCAAAGTGGTTTTCCCTGCCGGATACGCACTGGCGACGCGCAGGTAGTAGGCGATCTCATCGATCATCACTAGCGCCGGCTCATCGCCTATGAGCTTCTCCCACGGCTGCGTTCCGGGGGGAGTACGCGCTTCGTCGCTCTTGCGAACCAGCTCGTAGCCTTTTGGCCCGCCGAGTTGGTAAGCCAACTCGCCCCAGAAAGTGAAGGTACGAATGTCCCCGTGATCGATGCCCTCAGCCACGTCCATGTCCGGGCCAACAATCCCAGCGATTTTCTGAATCCTCTCCCTCGGCACCAGCTTGGCGGCGACGAAATTATCAACCGACTTCGGACTAACGCCGCCGCGAGACAGGTGGTAAAGGCCGATCAGGTTATGTGTCTTACCGCCGCCGAAACTCGTTTCCAGGCGGATGACTGGTGCGCTGGTCGGGCTTAGTCCGGTCAACCTGCCAAGGCCCTCGGATAATAGCGATTTCAAACCGCTTGTAGGATAGGTGTTCGCGAAAAAAGTGTTCGAGTCGCCGTAAACATCGTCGGCGCTGCCACGAAGAACCTTGGTCAAGGAAGCCGCGAATTGTTGTTCGCGCAGCTCGCCGCGCAGGACCTCGTCCCGCGGCTGACAGGTCTCGAAAATGGTCTTCATGTTCGGCCTCGCTTTGCTTTCACCTGACCACGGCGTCAATCCTTGATTGGCTTTGCGAGCTTGGCCAGGAACCGATCCAGGTCCCGCCGAAGGAAGAGACGATACCCGTTTGCCGGGTTGCGGCGCATAGGAATCTTGCCTGCTTCGGCCCAAGCGCGGACCGTGTTCTGCGACACGCCCAGAATCCTGGCTGCTTCGGCGATCTTGACGTACTCGTTCAGCCTGGTCATGGCGCCGCGTTTCTCCGGAATCAGCCGGGAGACGGGGTAAGTCTACCAAAGTCTCTAGCCAGCGAGTAGCTCGGTAGCTGGATTTCTCATGGACCCCAACGGGGGTCATGCCCCCACCGGCCACAGTGGCGGCCATTCTTGCTCGCATGGTGGCGGTTTTGCTGGCTTTTTCCAGGCGGAACAGCGGCTGTGTTGTTTGTCAAGCGTTACGCACAGGCCGTTGCGGAGAAGCACGTGCGGGCTTCTGCTCGCAGCCTGTGCTCGGTAAGCCGCTGTTTCTGCTGTTTTCCCCGGAACAGAGCAACAGAAATGAGGGAAGGAGGGGGAGGGGTCTGGGGAGAGGGAAACTGGGGACGCTGGTTCACTCTCCCCAAGGACACTGAGGCGTCATGGATACAGTAGGGGTCGTTTACTCCATCATTAGGTTCTTCGCGGCCTTCCGCCTTTTTAGGGAATCACAAGCGGCTTCCCGTGCGCGTCCCGCCAGCTTCGAGACTTTCGCCACGTTGGCAGCCGGGATGGATTAAGTGGACTCCATTCTTTGGACCAAAAAGCGAAGCTTCTAAGCGAGACTTTGACATGCCAATGTCAATACATCCACTTCCTTCCTCGGGGCTGGGGAGTCGGCGTAACGGAAGGAGGGCGTAGCCCGACTGGAGTTACGCCGACTCCCCAGCCCCCGGCCACCACAACGCCTTGCCGTGATCATCGTCTTCCCCTTTTTGAGCCCTTCAGCACCAAGACCCACTTCTGCTTTCCCAGCTCTGCTTTTCCCAGACCGTGATACACTTCCCAGGGAGTGCGATAGTCCAAGGCCTGGTGGGGTCGCTCCCGATTATAAAATGGAAAATATTCTTCCAGCCCTTGTCTACATTCGGCCACTCCAGGATAGTCCTTGAGGTAAATCTCTTCATACTTCACCGTACGCCAAAGTCTCTCCACAAATACGTTGTCCAAGGCTCGGCCTCGACCATCCATGCTGACGGCAACCCCGGCCAATTCCAAACGTCCTACAAAAGCACTTCCGGTAAATTGCACTCCCTGGTCGGTGTTGAAAATTTCCGGTCGGCCCAATGTCAACGCGTCCTCCAAGGCATCCACGCAAAATATCTCATCTAAACTATTCGACAGCCGCCAGGTCACCACATAACGACTGAACCAGTCCAGAATCGCCACCAGGTACATAAACCCGCAAAGCAGGGCACGTAGGTGATGTCCGCGCCCCAAACCTGATTCGGCCTCGTAATTTCCAGGTTCCCCAACAAGTACGGATACACTTTGTGACCGGGAGCCGAGACCGTTGTCCTGGCCTTGGGATGGATCGCCTCCAACCCCATCGTCCGCATCAGCCGCTGGATCCGCTTGCGATTGATCGCCCATCCTTGTTTGGCCAGCCACACTGCCATTCGCCGGCTGCCATAAAAAGGGGTCCGCAGATACTGCTCGTCGATCAGCCGCATCAGTCGAAGGTTCTCTGCGGTTTCCGACGCTGCCTCGTAGTACCAGGTCGAACGGGGCAGACCCAGAAGCTCACATTGCCGGCGGATGCTGAACTCCGTGTGACCGGGATCCACCAAACCACGCAAAGCCTTAGGTGAAGAGGGCAGCTTTTTTTTTGAGCCATTCCAATTCCATTTTCAGCCGGCCAATTTGCTCATAGAGCTCGGCCACTTCTGACTGGTCGCTGCCGCGGCGATTTTTTTCCTGCGGGTTTTGAAAGAGCTCAGGAGCACCATCCAGCAAATGCCGTTTCCAATTCTGGATCTGCGACGGATGCAGGCCGAAGTGACTGGCCAGTTCGCTGACCGTCTGCTGTTCCTTGAGCGCGGCCAGAGCCACGCGAGCTTTAAACTCCCCACTGTGCTGTCTCCGTTTCACGGACATCCTTGCCCTCCTGGACCGAATCCACTGCTGATCAATTTTTCTCTTCGATACTCTCGCTTATTCTATGGTCCAGTTTTTGGGGTCCACTACAACAAGCTACCGAGATGCAATGATCCTACCAGGTTGTTACAGTGGGCAGCCGCTCTCTTGGAAAGAGGGAACCCCACCCCCGCTTCTTACCAAAGCATACAAAATTTTACTTTTCAAACCTAAACTTTTACAAAACTTCCCTACTGGCTGTCGTCAGGTCAAAGGAGCTTCTCTCGCTTTGACTTCAAGATAGCTCCAAGAGTGACACTTGCACCGGTCAATAGACTAAGGAACGCTCCGATACCAAGATTGACTTTAACTTCTCCAGCCAAGGAGGCAGCTCGAAGTAGTTCTAAAATACCTCGGACGGGATCGCCACCGGCAAGGAAAGCGAAAGATCCGAACGCAGGCTCCAAACCGACTTGCACGGTTTTGACCGAGTTGTATACTAGAATCAAAAGCCAGATCCCTAACGAAAAGACAAGCACGCCGATGCCAATTGCTATCCCACAAAGGTTTTTATTTGGAAATCCGCTGGCAGGATAGAGCAAAATAGCAAGCATCACCAATATGAAATAACCAACTAGGCTAATCGTTCCCCTCCAATCGTCGATTGCCTGGACTGTCTTGGTCTCTGTGGGACCCAACAATGGTTTCAACGAAATAGACACAATGGGCAGGAAGCAGATTACGATGCCTGCCAAACCACCAAAGACCAATAAGTTGCCACTTAAACCTAATCGCGCGAAAAACCCCGCCGGCGCAAGTGCGGCGGAAGCGCGTAATAGGAGTAGTGAAGGAATGGGTGGCGGTCCGGCAGCAACTTTAAATAAACCTTGCACCCCACTCGCAACCACCCAATTTTCCATTCCCGATTTCCAAACATGGTCCGTGGAAAGAATTTTTCCAACGGATGCAAACTCCCGCATTTGTTCCCACGAATAGGGACCGAGATTTGACTTCCGGTCCCTGGAAATAAACCATTCCTCTTTTTGTTGGAGGTTCTCCCTTGGGTTCACGGGATTGGGAATTGTAACGACAGCGCCACAACTTGAACATCGAACCTTTTTGCCGGGAAAATTCGGTGCTCGTTGTTGATTCCCACAATGGCAGGAAGGTGTAACAGGCATGGGGAACCCCGATTGTTTACAGCAGTATGGCGTTTCGATACCGAGGTCAAGTAAACCTTAAACCCAACCCTGTTCCGGGGGCTTTTGATACGTTAGTGTGCCAGGGCGATGAAAGCTGGGCCACGCAGCCCCGTCACCAGCGTTTGCTCCCCGGAGCCGTCGAGGTTGACCCGCCGAATGTCCCCGCCCATATAATTGGCCCAGTACATCAGGCCCCCAACCACATCGAGGACGATACCGGTAGGCTGATTCTGACCCTCGATGAGGGTTTCTTGGCCCGAGCCGTCGAGGTTCGCGCGAAGAATCGCGCCGGCCCTAAATTCGGGCCAGTACATCTGGCCGCCTAAAAGATCGAGTGCAGGCCTCCCCGGTCGATCCAGCCCGCTGACGAGGTTCTCGGGCTCGGTGCCGTCGAGGTTCGCCCGCCAAATCTCCCCGGTAAAATTCTCAGCCCAGTACATCTTGCCGCCGGCGATGTCCAGCGCCGGCCCCACGGGGCCAGTCGTGAGCGGGCCGACGAGAGTCGTCTCCTCGGTGCCGTCAAGGTTGGCCCGACGGATGGTCCCGCCAAAGACCTCGCTAAAGTACATCAAGTCGGACCGCGCTTGGCCCATGGCTCCCAGGAATAGGCCCAGAACCGCCCAGCTGCACAGAATTCGCTTCATGGATGAAGCCCTCCCACTGGAATAGAGGAAACATCTAGTTTTTGGTCTTCTTCGTCCTTGCCGCCTCGACCCGGTCAGAAATGGTTAAGTAACCGGGGACTATTTTTACCCATTTTACCAAGCGGCCGGCCGCCTGGCCCGCTACTAACTCGGAAAATGGCAGTCTCTCAATACCGTTCTCGGCTAATTAAGTAGAGCAACCCCCAGCAACGGGCTGGGAATTGTCGGATTGCGCTTTGACGCCTCTCGGTTGGCTGGAATGTCCGCGCTGCGAGACAGAATTCCCGCACTATGTAGACCCGGAAGATGACGACGACGAAAACTGGTACACGGCGATTTTCACCATGAAACCACTCAGGCGAAAAATCAGCCCACCCCCCATTCCACCGCCTATCCATATCCGGGCTGTCTGTCCGGAATGCGGACAATCTTTTGGTTCGCAGTACGGGTGGGTAACATGTCCGGAATGTAAGACGGAATTTGCTCATTTCCGAGAAGAGCAGGAAGAGCGGCAACCAGCGGCTCGGCCTTCCCCGTTATGGCCGGAGGGACTCGCGGTGGCGGGACTCGCGGTTTTACTGCTCTTTTTGCTAGCCGGCTTTTGGGCAACGGTATCGCTCTTTGGCCCCCTTTTACTGATCCTGCTCGTCGTCGGTCTGTTTGTCTTCTGGTTTCGGATGCTCGCGGACTGCCTGAAGAACCCGAGGATGCAGGGCACCGATAAGATCGTCTGGGTTCTGGTAATTATCTTCTTGAATTGGATCGGCGCGCTGGTGTACTACTTCGTGGGTCGAACCAAGCAGGCATAGGTGGAAAGAAGGGGGTAATCAATGACCGCGTGGAAGAATAAAGAGACGGCCGCCGTTTGGCACGATCTCCTGGAGAACTGGGAGCGGGTCGAAAACTTCTATGCGAACGCGAAGGATTTCCGCATGGTGGTTTCCACCATCAAGGAAAATTTTGAAGTGCAAAATGGGATTAAGATCCGTTCCATAATCGACGGCGGTCCGTTTATCGAGGAACTTTTTCTCCTGGCCTTGCGCCAGGTTGACTGGCGACAAATCACGGAACGGCTTTTGGAGATGCTGGCACTGCAAGCAAAGCAACGTCTGTTTCGAGAGGAAGAAGACGACGACAATCAGGGGAGGGAGAAACAATGATGAACTTACCCGAGGAAGTCCGCGTTGTCCGTTTATTACGGCTCGTGGTGCCCGCAGTCGAACGCGCGATCGAAGCCCACGGCGACGGCTGCGAGTGCGCGGTTTGTGACGATTTGAAGGGGCTGCATTACAACGCCGTCATAGCCGAGGTCAATATCACGAGCCAGCTCGTCGCCATCCTCGAGGATCCCGACCGGCCTTGTCCCGCGTGCGGCGCCGTGCCGCCTGTGCCGCTCGTGGTGAGTGCCGTTTGACACCGATCAGGGCCCAGGCCCTGGCCCGGCCTACCCCGCCCACCCTCAATTTCGCGAAAATTCGCGCGCGACTGGCACACGGTCCCCGACGCGGCCAGCTCCCAAAAAATTTGCCCCCCGGTGGTACGGCTTTTTCCCGAGGATTTTGAGAGAATCAGCACAACCGGACAGGCACATTTAATATTGACATTTGACCGGTTCCCACCGACACTTTGTGCCCCGCGCGGCCGGCCTCGAAAGACGACAAAATAAACGTGCCCGTCCCCTTTTCTTTCCACGTATCCATCCGCCAGGACATTATTGCGTTTCTTCCGGTTCCGGCCCATAGATGGCATCAACCCATCGCCGTTTCGCACCACCGAATAGCAACCCGAAGAATACCCCGATGCCAGCTCCGACAATTAAGCCGTACAAGGGATGTGCTCCGGTGTCGAGGGTTGCGAATGCACCCAGCATGGCAAAGGCCGGGACCATAATCGCAACGTACAGAATGAGCCGAATACGCTTCATTTTGGTCCTGTATATTGTGCAGGCTGATAATATAATCAGTCGACGCCGAAATCACCACTGCCGCCGAGGTTGCAACTCGCCCTCGCTGCATGCCACGCCGTTGGATGGACCCTTACCGGCGAGATTTGCTTCGATTGGATCGGCAAACAGTTCAAAGCGAAGGGAGTCACCTATGGCGCGATTTGACCGAGAGTTTCCCATTACTTCTTGGGGTGCTTGATGCGATAGGCGTGCATGCGCGTTCGTGATGCAGGCGACCCAATCAGCAGGGACAAGCCATGAATAGGTCAGGCCTCCAGAGAGAGGATCAGACCCCGCATCGGAGTAACTCCGCCTCCGATTTGACTGCTTCCCCTCCGCCACATCCCTTGGGGCTTCAAGCGGCGCCCACGAAAGTTTGCCAGGTTCCTGACGAAGCTGAGTGCCCCTCGGCCTCTCCCTGTCAAGATCGCTCGGGTTTTGAGACGTTCCTGGCAGACCTCTCAGCCACCTTCATCAGCGTCCCCGCCGACCAGGTCGATTCTCAGATCGTGGCAGGGCTGCGGCAGGTCGTGGAGTTCCTCGGCATCGACCGCAGCGGGTTCGGCGAGCTGGTGACCGACAAGAAAAAGACGGCGATCACCCACTCCTATGAGGTGCCGGGCGTGCCACCCACTCCCCGAATCTACGTGGAAGCCCATTGGCCAGACTACGCCAGGAAAGTCCATGAAGGGAAGGCGTTCCGGGTGCCCGAAGACCTCCCCGAGGAAGCCAGCCCGGAGCGAGAGTACGTGGCACAGGTGGGCCTGAGGTCCCAGTTCACGATTCCTCTGAAGATGGCCGGGCGAGTCGTGGGCGCGATCGGGTTCGCGTCCTTCCGGTCGCCCATCGAATGGCCGGAGGATCTGGTCCTGCGTCTCCGCCTGATGGGCGACATCTTCAACTGCGCCCTGGCCCGCAAGCATGCACACGAAGCACTTCAGCGGGCCAACCAGCAAGTACGGATCCTTCGCAAAGAACTCGCCTCTGCTAACCAGCAGCTCCGAGCGGCGGTCGGGCAAGTGCTTGAACAGAAGAGCCAGGAACTTGCTAGGAAGCAAGAGGCGAGGCGGATCAGGCAGCTCCTGGACTCCCTGAAGCCCCGGGAGCACGAGGTGTTCCTACTCGTCGCCGCCGGCATGGCCAACAAGCGGATCGCTACCCGCCTGGGCATCTCCTTACAGACCGTGAAGCTCCACCGGGGCCGGTTGATGCGCAAGCTCCAACTCCATTCCGTAGCGGAACTGGCTTGTTTGGCAGAGAAGGCACGGTCTCTCCTGTCCAGCCGCTGAACCGGCGCTAGACCAAGGTCTATTGCCCCCCCCGGCGCGGCCGCCTACTCTAACACCAGTTTCGTCGCCTGCTCCATCTCGGACTGAAACAGACTGTGCGGGGTCTCCGTCGCCTGGCTGCGGTCATCGACGAGCCCGCGGGGCGCGGGGTGTTGACAGAAGGCCACGGCAACAGGTTGTTGCTGGGCCAAAACCACGACCGTGTCTGCCGTCCGTGTTCGACCTGGAGTTGCAGCCAAAACCCAGGAGCCGTCCCTCTGGGAAAGACCGGTAGGACCGCGTCCAACATATTGACGTTGCCAAACCCCAAGCCTCGGCCGTGTTCATTGTCCTGATCTCTGGAGCCTGTCATGGACCAGCGCTCGCGAACCCGAAGGGCCTTTACCCTGGTCGAACTGTTGGTCGTCATCGCGATTATCGGCGTGTTGATCGCCCTCCTGCTCCCGGCCGTCCAGAAGGTCCGCGAGGCGGCAGCCCGGTTGCAGTCTGCCAACAACCTGAAACAGCTGGCGCTCGCCGTCCACAGTTACGAAGGGTCCCTCGGCAAGATCCCCGCCAACGCGGTGACGATGCCGAACGGGTTGCGCGTGTCCGGTCACTGGTTACTGCTGCCGTACATCGAGCAGAGCAATCTCCAGCAGGCCTCCGGCGTTTCGAACACGACCTATCTGGCCAATGCTAAGGCGATCGTGAATTCCTTCATCGCGCCGCTGGACAACAGCCTGCCGACGCACGTCATCACGATCAACGGGGTCGATTGGGCGGCGAGCAATTACGCCGCGAACCATACCATCTTCGGGCACCCGGGCAACGCCACGAACTGGACGGGATTTGCGGACAACGACTGGGACAACAAGGGTCGGCGGCTCGACAGAATTTCCGACGGCTTGTCGAACACGGTGCTGTTCGGCGAGCGATACGCCCAGTGTAGCTCGGGCGGTTCGCTCTGGGCCTACCGCAATACCGACCCAGCCCCGACCAATCCCAGTTACCCCGGCTGGGCGCGGATGTCGTTCTTCCCGGCCAACTGGACGAGCAACAACCGATCCACGCCGTACACCGCCGTCCCGCCGCAAAACCGGCCGACGGTGACCAACTGTAGCCCGTACAACCTGCAGTCGTTTTCCGCGGCAGGCTGTCAAGTCGCCATGTGCGACGGCAGCGTGCGCACGGTTACTACGTCGATCAGCAGCACCGTTTGGTTCGCCGCCATCTGGCCCGACGACGGTCTCGTTCCGGGGGACTGGTAATGAAGAACCTTGCACTCAGGTGCGCGACCTTGGCACTGGCGGTGATGCCCGGGTGCAGCAAGCCGACAACAGCGACGTTTCACGGAACCGTCTCGTACCGCGGGCAACCGGTCAAGTCGGGGGTGATCTTCTTCCTCGGCCCCGCCCCGCAAATGCAGATGGGTATGGGGACGATCCACGACGACGGCCGATACAGCGCCACCGATGTCCCGGTCGGCGAGGTTCGGGTCTCGTTCCAGGCACCAGGCCTGCCTGCGAAGTATGGCGACCCGAACAAATCGAAGCTGATCTACACAATCACATCGACGATGACATCCCTCGACATTGCAGTGCCGTAGTCGAACTGCGGCCGTCCCGCCTTCGAATGATAACGCATTACCTCGACCTATTGTCGCGACCTCTGGCCTTGATCGCGCTGCTTTCATTGCTGAACATCGCTTACTATTGCTGGTTGTAGTGCTGATTCGCAACGGCAAGCCTGAGTTAGCCTGGCAGCGCTTCCAAGAAGGACTCGGCCGCGGCAGCGGTGATGAACTCGCAGCACGGCTCAAACGCTCTCCCAACGAACGCCAGCGCCAAACGGAACTCTTGGCCCAGCTCGACCATCTCGATCCCTGAAGGGGCATCCGAAGGCCGTGGACCCGCTGCTGGCCGAGGAGCTGGTTAAGGCGGAGAAGTCAGATTGAGGTCGGGTCGATGCTGCCGCAGCCAGGCGACCAACGCCCAGTGGGTGCGGAAATTCTGCTTCAGCCGCTTGTTGAGCGCGGCCCGTACCCCGTCCCGGCTGGCACCCACACAGAAGGGATGCTTCAGCAGCTCCACCTGTTCCTGCTCGCCGCACCGCTCCGCCAGCTTTCCCACCGCCTTTTCCAGCGCGGCTCGAGTGACCAGGGTCGGAAAATGGCAGGGGAGATTGCGATCGTAGACGACCATGCCGTCCTTGTCCAGCACACACACATGCATGGACCTGGCGTGCAGATCAATGCCCGCGTAAAATTGATGCGGATTTGAGTAGAATCTCATCATGGTCTCCTTATGGGTTGGGGGCCTGATCCCGGATCGTGGTGGGAGGTACACTCTCCCTGAAACTTCCACGTTGGGACAAGGCACCACCTTGATCCCTCATTCTAATTGGGACAGGCTCCCGCCCATCCCAACGAGACCATGATGATTAGGCCAACGACCTTTCCTTCGAGGCGTGCGGGCCCCTGTTCAGCGCGCTACGACAACAACACCGCCGAGAACGGCATTCAGATTCATGGCGACATGCGGATCTTCTGCTCGTACTCGTCCAGCGATTGTTTGACATAGCGCGCTGGCCGCGCTTGTCGTTCGAGGGACCGGGATGCGCCGAGGCCTGAACAGGCCCCAAAGAAGAAATCCTCTGAAGTTTTAACCTAGGGTGGGCCGCAATGTCGCGTACATTAGTTTGGCTTGGCAGGGTTTTATCTTGGCGCTGTCCATTCGGACGAGGATACCTGACCTTGACGTTGATCGGTGGGTCGGTTGTGTGTCAGTAGGGGATTCAGGGTAGGCCGACTTTACAAGTCTTTTTTCCAAATGCAAGAGAAAAAATCCGTTTTTTGGGGGAAAAAAAGAATCCCGTTTTTCTGATCAGTTACTTTGATATTTTGCTTGACAATCAGCAATGAATATATGAGAATGCCGCGATGCAAGGCTGCGGGTTGCTCCCACCACAACGCCTGCCGTGTTGACGCGTTAAATTTGTAAACTTGTAAACCTCGGTTGACATTTGCAGAGCAGGTGGCGCTTCGCCAGGACATTCGAGACGCCAGCGGTCATACTGGTCGTTTGGTGCTCCGGTTGCGGAGGAGTGGTCTGCCCCGCGTAAGGCAGGTCGTTCCTCCGTCTAATGCAAGGACTTCATTCATGAAACGACTTTTTTGCGCCTTCGCGGCTTGGGGCCTTCTGATGGGCCTTACGGGGCCAGCGAAGGCTCAGTACATGTTTACTCCGATCGACTTCCCAGGCGCGACCCGAAACTTTGCCCTTGGGATCAACAACGCCGGCCAGATCGTGGGACAGTACGGCGATGGCGGCCCACGGCACGGCTTCCTGCGGGATGTCGATGGCAGCTACACCACGATCGACCCGCCCGGCTCGACCAGTTCCACTGCCTATGGGATCAACGACGCCGGGCAGATCGTGGGAGGGTACCGTGACGCTGGCGGCACGGGCCACGGCTTCCTGCGGGATGTCGATGGCAGTTACACCACGATCGACGTGCCCGGCTCACCCTATACCGAAGCCAACGGGATCAATGACGCCGGCCAGATCGTGGGATATTATTTTGTTGACGCTACCGGTGGTCACGTCTTCCTACTGGACGTGGATGGCAGCTACACCACGCTCGACGTGCCTGGAGCAGTCCAGACCGCTGCCGGTGGGATCAACAACGCCGGCCAGATCGTGGGATGGTACAGTGACGCTCCCGGCACATACCACGGCTTCCTGCTAGACATCGATGGCCGCTACACCACAATCAACGTCCCCGGCTCAACACATACCGAAGCCCACGGGATCAACGACGCCGGCCAGATCGTGGGATATGACGCTACCGGTGGTCCCGGCTTCCTGCTGGACGTGGATGGCAGCTACACCATATTCGACGTGCCCGGCGCCGCGAACGGGACGGTGGCCTATGGGATCAACGACGCCGGCCAGATCGTGGGATATTACCTGGACGCGGCCGGCACATTCCACGGCTTCCTCGCCACCCCCGGGGGCTAAGCCTGGTTTGGTACGGTTTCGAGCAGTGACAGGATCGCGCGGCGGATGGCCCCGGGGATCTTTGGCCAGCGGGCCAGGGCATCCCGAAGGCCTTCGGGGATCTCGGCCTTCCCAATGTGCTGAGGAAAGCGACAAGATATTGATTTTTCCAAATTTTTTGGCGGGTTTCGGTACAAACGGGGCATTGAGTAGAGAACGACGATTTAGTGCTCCGATTTCGGAGGAGTGGTCTGCCGGGCGTACGGCAGGTCGTTCCTCTGTCTAATGCAAGGACTTCATTCATGAAACGACTCTTTTGCGCCTTCGCGGCTTGGGCCTTGCTTGTGGGCCTGACAGGGCCGGCGAAGGCCTGAGCGCTGGTGATTCCTGTTTCCTGGAGCAGCCTACCGTGGGGCGGCTTCTGGACAAACTGTTTTCCACAACACGGCTGGGAGGTTCACGGACATGAAAAAGAGCCGACGCAATTTCTTGAAAGGAATGGTGGCAGCCTCGGGCGCTGCGCTGCTCGGATCTTTCGCCCCAGGGCCCTCGGCACGGGCGCGGGCACAAGGCGGCGACGGCGGAATTGAGTTCATCATTGCGGTGATGATGGAGAACCGCAGTTTTGACCACTTTCTCGGTTGGCTACCGGGCGCCGACGGAGTCCAGGATGGATTGACCTATCTCGATTGCGATGGCGTCCCCCATGACACCATGCCCTTGGCGCCCGACTTCACCGGCGAGAGTCACCCGAACCCCGATCAATCGTATGGCGCCGGGCGTCAGCAGTATAACGGCGGAGCGATGGACGGATTCCTGTGCGCGGGCAGCAATGATGAGTTGGCAATCGGTTACTACGTCGAAGAGGACCGTCCCTACTTCAACAGACTGGCCCGGCATTTTACCACGCTCGACCGCTATTTCTGCTCGATTCTTGGTCCGACATTTCCGAACCGCTTTTTCGCCAACGCCGCGCAGACCGATCGGCTCGACAACAGCCCCAAGCTCGCGACCATGCCGACTATCTGGGACTCGCTAGCCAAAGCAGGTGTGAGCGGCGCCTATTACTCCGAGGGCTCAGGGTTTCTCGCCCGATGGGGATCGAAATATGACTCCATCAGACTGCCGTATACGCAATTCCTGAAGGACGCGGCGGCAGGAACGCTCCCCGCGGTTTCGTTCGTCCAAGCGATGCCATCGGTGGATGACGATCACCATCCTGCTGACGTGCGCTTGGGTGACGAGTTCCTGAGGAACACGGTTCGGGCTGTGGGGAGCGGCCCCGCGTGGCCCAATGCGGTCATCCTCATTACCTACGATGAATGGGGCGGCTTCTTCGACCACGTTGCCCCACCGCGTGCCGATGCGCCCAACGACGTTGATCCCGACCTGGTGGATGGCAAGGCGCTCCTCGGTTTTCGCGTGCCGACGGTCCTCGTTTCCCCGTTCAGCGTTGGGGACCCGAAGAACCCGCGGGTGAACAGCTTGGTGTTCGACCACACTTCGATCCTCAAGCTCATTGAGTGGCGTTGGGGGCTGGATCCACTGACTGCTCGGGATGCATCCGAAGACATCAACAATCTGGCGCTGGCGCTTGATCTTTGAGAACCAGACGCGCTAAGGGAGTTGTGGAGGTAACTCTATGAGCGACATGCGCGGCGGCTCGTCGCCTGGTGCGGGCGGGAGTGGGAGCCGGGGTGTCTGGCCTTTCACCAGAACCGCCGGCCGGTGCGCACCGCCAGCGTCACGCAGGTCCGCCAGCCCATTTACAAGAAGTCCGTCGCCCGCTGGAAGCATTACGAGAACGCCCTGGGAGACCTGTTTGCGAAGTTGTAGCTCTGGCCTCGGCGGCCTCGTTTGGCCTCGTTCTCAAACTCCTGTTTGGGTGACGTTCCAGAAACTCCGTTTCAAGAGTGGTGATGAGGCAAATGAGAGAACGACGTACTCGAAACGGAGTTTCCGAGAGATGCGTTACCAAACAGGAGTTTGGGAACGAGGTTAGTTTCCATCTTTTCACCTCATGATATCGGGAGGGTTTTCCATGGGATGGCGTAAATCTTGGTGGGCGAAGGCGGTCTTCTCCTCGCCGGCTTTCTTGTTTGGCTCCGCGCCAAAGAAACAGCCTTACCGGAGGCGGCTGCTGATCGAATACCTGGAGGATCGTTGTGTGCCAACGACCATCACGCCGACGACCTTCGCCGACGGCGTGCTGGGCAGCGGCAGCCTGCGCGACGCCGTCCTGCAATTCAACGCCGACACGGGCACGGACGACGACACCATCCAGCTCGAGGCCGGCACCTATTCCCTGACGATCGAAAACATCGGCGGCCATCACGAGACGGCCGGCCTAACCGGCGACCTGAACCTTACGCAAACCAGCCACCACTGGATCATCCAGGGGGCCGGCCCTTCCACGATCATTGACGCCAGCCAGCTGCAGGATCGGGTCTTTCAGATCGTCAACTCGGGCACGCAGGTGGTGTTCAAAGACCTGGTGCTTCAGGGCGGCCTGGCCCAGGACGACGGGTCGAACGGCGCCCTGGCGGGGACCACCGACGCCCTCGGGGGCGGCGTGCTGAACAACGGTGGCAACATCACGCTCGACCATGTCCTCCTCCAGAACAATGTGGCCCGGGGCGGCGACGTAGCCGCTCTGACAGTTCCCGGCCACAACGCGAACGGGGGAGGCATGTACTCCACCGGCGGCGCGCTATCTCTTGCGGGCGCCACGCTCGCCAACAACCAGGCCATCGGCGGCCGCGGTGGTGACCACAACGGCTTCTTCCGAGCGGGTGACGGCGGCTCGGCTGCCGGTGGCGGCCTGTTCACGACCGCCGGCGCGCTAGACATCTCCGATAGCAGCATCGCCAGCAACCGGGCCACCGGCGGACGGGGGGGTGATGGCTATTTGACAGCTACCATCTCCGGGTACACTTATGTTGGCGGCGGCCGCGGCGGATCGGCCGCGGCGGGCGGCCTATACGTCAACGGCGGTTCTCTGACGATAGCGACGAGCACAATTGCCTCCAACCAGGCAACCGGAGGCGGTGGAGGTATCGGCGGGTACAGTGGCTTCGGTCAAGGAGGAGGCCTGTACAATGGGGGCGGGCTGACGGTCAGTGACAGCACCCTGTCCGGCAACACCGGCGGCGGCATCAGCAACGGCGGCACGCTGACGGTCACGGGTAGC
>Ga0306924_10002013_pt1 | contig 18999 bp, 17 predicted proteins | sample sta12Can44000111_FD_203756 | JGI IMG/M metagenome (GOLD analysis project Ga0306924, IMG submission 203756) | Lab enrichment of tropical soil microbial communities from Luquillo Experimental Forest, Puerto Rico - statanox.12C.anox.44.000.111 (v2)... | ecosystem: Environmental > Terrestrial >...
GCTCGGTGTTATCCATTCGTACGCTCAGAGCCCGAAGCAGATGCTCGACGAGTTCGCAAAACACGGCGACGTCGATCGCTATTTCGCTCAGCTCACGACCGAGGCTCCGGCCGTCAAGCAAGCCGAAGCCAAGCTCGAAGTCGCGAACCGCGATCTCGCGCGAACCGCGATCTCGCTCAGGCCGAACTGGACCTTCGTTACTGTGACATCGTCGCCGACATCGATGGGGTCGTTACGCGCCGGAACGTAAACCCGGGCGATTACGTTCAAATTGGCCAAAATCTGATGGCGATCCGCTCGCTCCACGATGTCTGGGTCGACGCGAATTTCAAAGAGACGCAGCTACGCGACCTACGCATCGGCCAGGCTGCCGATCTCTATGTCGACATGTACGGCGGCCGGCATGTATTCAAGGGCAGGGTCTCCGGCTTTACGATGGGGACCGGATCGACGCTTGCGTTGCTGCCGGCGCAGAATGCAACCGGCAACTTTGTCAAAGTGGTGCAGCGGCTACCGGTCCGGATAGACCTCGAAGGATACGACCCAGACAAGGACCCTCTGTTCACCGGAACTTCCGTCGTTCCATACGTCTACATCAACGAGCCGCCGACCGGACCGGATGCCGGGAAGTTTCTACAAACCTATGTGCGTCAATCGCAAACTACCGGTTTGCCCGCGAGTTCGGGCGCCAACAAGTGACAGTCGCGGCGCTTTCGCCCGCCAGATCCCATGCGGCTGGGAACCCGTGGTTGGTAGCCGCCGTCGTTGTCGTGCCGACGTTCATGGAGGTGCTCGACACCACGATCGCAGTGGTGGCGCTGCGCTATATCGTGGGAGGCCTGTCCGCCACCGTCAATGACGGCGAGTGGGTTCTCACGAGCTATCTTGCTGCCAACGCCATCATCCTGCCGATCACCGGCTGGTTGAGCGCTCATCTCGGTCGTCGCAACTACTTTCTGGCGTCGATAGCAATATTCACCCTCAGTTCCTTATTGTGCGGAATGGCTGGGAGTCTGGGTCAGCTGATCCTGTTTCGCGTGATCCAGGGCCTGGCGGGCGGCGGCCTGCAACCCAGCAGTCAGGGAGTGCTGCTCGACGCCTTCCCGCCGGAAAAGCAAGGCATAGCGATGACATTGTTTGGCTTCGCTGCCCTGATTGCGCCAGTCGTCGGTCCGACCCTAGGTGGCTGGATAACCGACTCCTACTCATGGCGGTGGGTGTTCTTGATCAACGTGCCTGTCGGTCTTCTGGCGCTCGCCGGTTGTTATGCCCTGCTTCGCGATCCGGATTATCTTGTCACCCAGCGCACGGAGCTGAGAAAGCAGCCATTCCATTTCGACTCGATCGGCCTGTCACTGCTGGTCATCGTCATGGTCTGTTGGGAAGTGATGCTCAGCAAGGGACAGGAGTGGGACTGGCTGGGTGATCCATTCTGGCGTGTCCAGACGTTGGCAATTTTCTTTACGGTGGGTTTGGTTGGACTCATCTTTTGGGAGTTGCGTCATCGGAACCCCGTGGTCAATTTCCGTCCACTAGTCGAACGTAACTTCGCGGCGTGCTGCATCATCATCTTTTGCGCTTATCTCGTGCTCTATGCCGCCAGCACTTCGTTGCCTGGTCTGCTTCAGTCCCTGTTTGGTTACGATGCGCTGAGCGCCGGACTGGTAATGTCGCCCGGTGGACTCTTCGCGGTCCTGGCAATGCCGATCGTCGGGCGCCTGATCGGCCGGGGGACGGATGCCCGATGGTTGATCGCCGCCGGGCTGTTGATCATGACCGCCGGGAACTATTGGATGTCTCAACTGAACCTGGACATCAGCCCAGGACAAGCCGTCTGGCCCCGGGTGCTCGTGGTCGCGGGACTGGCGGTATGCTTTGCGCCCGTGAACGTCGCCGCTTACCTCTATACGCCGATGGCGTTGCGTGGCGCCGCCGTTGGCTTGTTAAGCCTTTTGCGCAACGAGGGCGGCAGCGTCGGGACGTCGTTGGCGCAGACCTTCCAGGAGCGGCGCGATCAATTCCACACGCTGCGTCTTGGGGAGTATCTCGATCCTTTCAACGCCGCCGCCAAATCCTTCCTCACGCAGGCTCAGTCGCTCTTCCTGCAGCAAACCGCCGATCCGGTTGCGTCGCAGCAACTTGCTTGGCAGCAACTCGAAAATGTGCGCCAGCAGCAAGCATCTTCGCTCGCCTATTTCGACGTCTTTTGGATGATCGCCGTGGTGACGTTTGCGGTCGCGTTCTTGGTATTGGTTATGAAACGTTCTGTGGCTGAGAAGGCCAGTCACTTGGGCCCGAGTGAGTGACTGCGGTTCGGCGAGGCCGACCGCGACCGCTAACGACGCAAGAGAACAGGAAACCTTAAGGCGTAAAAACGACGATTCCAAGCGTGGGGCCGTGCAGGCGGAACAAGCGTTGGTGGTGCGCCCATCGCAACCACATACATAAATATAGTCCAGAGCAAGGGCCGTACGCGGATCTGACATTGAAGAACCCGTAGAAACGGGCCTTCTAACGGGTATCATCTGTCTGATTTTGCCCACAGGGCTCTTAATTAAATTTCGGCTCTGCCTTTCTCAAATACATGGGAACGAGTTCCTGCACACCGAGGAGCATCCTTGCAAGCTGCCATCGGAGTTGCGCGGTTTCGAATATACACAATAACGGTAGTTATACCCGTTCCAATGAGTGCAACAGCACTGGTAGTCTTTGGCATAACCGTATGTAAGATTGCCACATCTTTCGACAGCTGGTTTTGGAGGCGGTACGGCTGGTGGTGTGGTTGGTCCTCGGAGAATTTCCGGAAGTTCTTCTGCCTGCACCACGGCTAAGAAGCCACACATTACCAAAATACTTAGAATACAAGCTAGGTAGACAGAGATCGGCCGGAACATATACATGGCAGCGGACTCTCCTGTTTGCAGGCGTGCGACTTCTATAACGGAAGCCCTTAAAAGCACCTGCCGCAACAATGTTCTAATCAACGAATAAAGTCGACGAAAACGCATGCCCTGGGTTGTGCGCGTCATCTGTATTGTATCAACCCTTATCTGTCGCGCTGAGGAGCGGGTCGCTGCGGAGGGTCTGGCGGAGGAGTTGCTCGAGGTCCATTGCCTCCTCCTCGCCCCTAAAGTGCCAGATGGCAGGGTCTCGGCTTTACAAATGGTGCTAAAAAATCCAACTCCGTGTCATGTCGCGGCAGCACCATGCCCGGTTCTAAACTTTTGCGTCATACCCTGCTTCTCGGCACCATCGTCATTGCCGTTTCCGGTTCCGCGAGAGGCGAGGGGGATTTCCAGCTCTCCTTTGCTGCCGGATCATCCGACAGCGCTGGCCGCTTCATGGGCGGCACCGAGATCCGCGTTCTCGCCGCGCATGGCGGCAAGCTCTATGCCGGCAATGGCTATTGGGAGGATCGACCGGGACCCGAGGGATTGCAGGGCGCGCAAATCCTCGCCCTCGATGGGCCGGGCGGGAGGTGGCGGGTCGACCATTCTTTCGATGAGCGCCTGCCGAGCGGGCGCCCTCGCGACCTCGCGGTCTCCGCCCTCGCCGACATCAACCTTGCCACCGACGGTTCGGGCGCGCGATTGCCGAGGCCGGCGTCGTTGCTGATCGGCTCCACCTGGGACCTGACTGGAGCCACCCGGGTATTCAACCGCGACGACGCGACCGGCGTTTGGACAGCGACAACGCTCGCGCAGGATCGCCCCGCGCCTGATTTTTTGCCGCAGATCCGCAGCTTTGCTGTGCATCGCGATCGGCAGACCGGGATCAACCTGGTCTTCGCCGGGCAAGATCCGCGGGGTATTTTCAGCGGCGGCTATGACGCGAATGTCCCGGGCCGCATACGTTGGACTGCGACACCCGAACTGGACATCTCGCGTATTTCGACCAGCGCGTTCTCCGGCCTCGCGGGTCGGCTGCGGGTCAGCAGCTTCGCCGAATGCAATAGTCGCCTTTACGCCGCAGTCGGACAGCAGATCTATGAACGGATCGATGGGTGGGAACCGCAGTGGCGCCTCCTGTACACCAATCCACATCCTGGCCACTCGGAGACTGGGCTTCGCGGTCTCACAGGGGTTCCGAGCGCTTCGGATGCCGGCGACGTGCTGCTCGCGGCTGTCGAAGGCAGCGCTCCGCGCGTGGTTCGGGTCGACCCGAAGGACGGCAGCGAAGCGACCGATCTCGATCTCGCAGAGTTTCTCAACAGCAGGTGGCAGACGCAGGTCGGTTACGTCATTGCCGCTTACAACGACATGGCAAAGGCTCGCGATGCCCAGCGCGGCGACCTGCTCCTCATGGGGCTTGAGACATTCATCCCCCCGCGATCGCCTGTGCCGGACGGGCATCGTGTCGTCGAAATCGGTCATGGACGACTCGACGCCGGCGGCTGGTATCTGGTGAGATATCCGGACAGGCGCTATGACGTACGCAGCGTCGACACTAGTCAGGCGCTGGTCGCGACGCGCACGATCCGAGTGTCGCCCTTTTCCAATGACGGAGGGACGCTCTATTTCGGCGGATACGATGCGAACAAAGCGCCGGCTCACAATACCGCCTGGATTTTGCGCGCGAGCCTGGCTGCCGTACTCGGAGCCGCTCACTAGGCTGATGCGGAATGACGACGTTTTGCGACCGGCACGCGGCGAACTATAGTGGCGCCTTGCGGGGGGTCGAATGACAGAGATCAGTAACGCTCTCGTCCCGGTAGATCGGCTGACGGTCGATGTGCTGACCGACAATGTCAGCGACAATTATGTCAGCAAGACGCTGTTCGCGGTCTCCGAATTCGCCAATATTGTGCGCGCCGGGGCAAAGACCCTGTCCGGTGAGGCGCTGCTGTGCGGCAATCTCGGCTACGGATTGCGACTGGTGTCCCAAATCGGGGGTGTGCGGCATACCTTGCTCTTCGACACAGGGCCCGATGCCGCGGTTTTCATCCGCAACTGTGCCAATCTCGCAATCCCAATGGGCGAGATCGAGTGTATTGCAGTGAGCCATGGGCACTGGGATCACATGGCGGCATTGCCGGCCACCGTGGACGCGATTGTGGGGCGCGGTGAGCGAGTGACCGTCCACGTCAACCCCGGCATGTTCAACGAGCGCGGCATCCGGTTGAACAGCGGCACGGTAATTCCGGCTGCGCAAGTTCCGTCTCCCGCGGAACTGGAGCAGCATGGCGCCGCGGTTGTGAACCGTCTCGAAGAGCGTCTGCTGCTCGACGGCCATTTCTACTACAGCGGCGAAATTTCGCGGGTGACCGCCTTTGAAAAGGGCCGCGTCGATCACCTCTGTCGGACCGGCCCGGATGCGCCGTGGCAGCCGGATCCTCTGCTGATGGACGAACGCATGCTTGTGGTCCATGTGCGCGATCAGGGATTGATCGTCGTCAGCGCCTGCTCGCATGCGGGCATCGTCAATGTCTGCACCGAGGTGCAGAGGTTGTTCCCCAGTATTCCGATCCACTGCGTGATGGGAGGATTGCATCTGGGCGGCGTAATGGAAGCGATTATTCCAGAGACGGTCGAGGGGCTGCGACCGTTCGGCATCAAATACATCATCACCGGCCATTGCACCGGCTGGCGTGCGCTGCACGCGCTCGCCAATGCGTTCGGCGACCGGGTCAGCCAATCGGCTGTCGGCACCACCTACACCTTTGCCGCCGATGCAGCCCACTAATCCGGCTCGCCTACCGGTCACCGTCATTGCCGGGTTTCTCGGCAGCGGCAAGACCACACTGGTCAACCACATTCTGGCCAATCAGCAAGGGCTCAAGACAGCGGTCATCGTCAACGAGATCGGCGAAATCGGCATCGACGCCGAACTGATCATCGCCGCGAGCGACAGCATGGTCGAGCTCAGCAATGGCTGTATCTGCTGCTCGCTCAACAACGACCTCGTCGAAGCCGCGTTCCAGGTATTGCAGCGCGCTGAGAAAGTCGATTACCTCGTGGTCGAGTGCACCGGCGTCGCGGACCCGCTGCCGATCGCCCTGACGTTTTTGCGCTCGGAGCTTCGCGATCTCGTGCGCATCGACTCGATCGTCACAATCGCGGACGCCGGCAATTTCAGCCTCGACCTCTTCGCGAGCACCGCCGCGCGCAACCAATTGCGCTATGCGGACACGATCCTGCTCAACAAGAGCGATCTGGTGGCCGCTGAAGGCCTGTCTTTAGTAGAGACGAGGATACGGTCGATACAAGAGGGGGCACGCATTCTGCGAACCACCCGATGCCAGGCGCCGCTTCCTTTGCTCCTCAGCGTCGGGCGGTTTCAATCCGATCGCGATGGATTGGGTCGTTGCCATAGCGATCATGCCCACTTGATGACTGACGGCTTCGAGTGGCTCTCATTTGAATCTGAACAGCCCCTTTCAGCCGACAAGTTCCAACGTTTTTTGGAGCAGCTGCCGGTCGATGTGTTCCGCGCAAAAGGAATATTGTGGATCGTCGAGAGCGAAAAACCGCATGTCTTTCACCTCGTCGGCCAACGCTTCACGTTGGACGAGTGTCTGCACCGCGAGCCGGTGAGGAGCCGATTGGTGCTGATCGGCCGCAATCTCGACCGTCATCGTCTGCAGGATCAGCTCGAAGCGTGTGTGGCGCCCGCACCTTCGATCGGGTGTTTGCGCAGGAAGTTGAAGTCACAGCCGCGGTCGGCCTGCAGAATTTCGCGGCGATAGAGCAGCGCGTAGCCGCGCTCCGGAACCGGCGGCGGCACCACCGGGCGGCGCGCCAGTTCCTCGGCGGGGACCAGCAGGTCGAGGCGGCGCTCGGCGACCGAGAGACGGATGCGGTCGCCGTTGCGGACCTTGGCCAAAGGTCCGCGGCTCGCCGCGTCGGGGGTCACGTGCAGCACAATCGAGCCGTAGGCGGTACCGCTCATCCGCGCGTCCGAGATGCGAACCATGTCCTTGACCCCGGCGCGCGCCAGTTTGCCCGGGATCGGCAAATAGCCGGCCTCGGGCATGGCAGACGCGGAAAGCGGCCCGGCGTTCTGCAATACCAGGAAATCGTCCGGCGTCACGTCGAGCGCGGGATCGTCGATTCGCGCCGAGAGGTCCTCGAGCGAGGTGAAGACGACGGCGCGGCCTTCCTTCTCGAAGAGTTTCGGGTCGGCCGCCGAGCGCTTGAAGATCGCGCCCCGTGGCGCCAATGAGCCGAACAGCGCGACGAGCCCGCCCTTCGGCTGCAGCGGATCATTCAGCGGCTTGACGACCGAACGGTCGACGGGGCCGGCCGGCGCAGCCAGCCGCTCCGCGAGGGTTTCGCTGGCCACTGTCATGCAATCGAGGTTGAGGAGCGGCTTCAATTCGCGCAGCACCGCGCCGATGCCGCCGGCGGCAAACAGATCTTCCATGTAGTGCGGCCCGGTCGGTTTAAGGTCGACGAGAACCGGCGTCGTCTCGCTGATCTCGTTGAGCCGACGGAGCTCGATGTCGACACCGGCGCGCCCAGCGATGGCAGTCAGATGCAATACCGCATTTGTCGAGCCGCCGATCGCCATCAGCACGCGCAGCGCATTCTCGACCGATCGTGGCGTGACGATGCGGTCGGGGGTCAGGCGGTCGGCGGCGAGCCGCATCGCCACGCGGCCGGTCGCCTCGGCCGCGCGGAGCCGGTCCGCGTGAACCGCAGGGATCGCCGCGCTGCCTGGCAAAATCATGCCGAGCGCCTCGGCGATCGAGGCCATCGTGCTCGCGGTGCCCATGACCGCGCAGGTCCCGGCGGTGGTCGCGAGGTTGCCTTCGACCTCGCTGATCTCGTCGCGGTCGATCTCTCCGGCGCGGTACTTGGCCCAGAAGCGGCGGCAGTCGGTGCAGGCACCGAGCCGCTCGCCATGCCAGCGCGACGTCATCATCGGTCCGGCGACGAGCTGGATCGTCGGCCGATTAGCGGAGACCGCGCCCATCAATTGCGCCGGCACGGTCTTGTCGCAGCCGCCGACCAGCACGACCGCGTCCATGGGCTGGGCGCGGATCATCTCCTCGGTGTCCATCGCCATCAGATTGCGGAACATTAGGCTCGTCGGGCTCAGAAACACCTCGCCGAGCGAAATCGTCGGAAAGGTCAGCGGCAATCCGCCCATCGCGAGCACGCCCCGCTTCACCGTCTCGATCAGCTCGGGGAAATGCCGATGGCAATTGTTGAATCCCGAAAACGTGTCGGCGATGCCGATCACCGGACGGGCCAGAAGATCGGTCGAATAGCCCATCGACCGTGCAAAGGAGCGCCGCAGGTAGAGCGCGAAATCGGGATCGCCGTAATTTGTGAGGCCGCGCGCCAAGCCGACCGGTTCGCTCATGCTGTCCTCGCGAAATGCCGGTCGGTAGCTTGCCGTCACGGCATGAGGGGAGGCAAGTACCGCGGCGGCGTATCCTTTCGTCACTCGGTCTCGGGCATAGTGGCGGCGTAAGCCGCGAGTAGCCCTGCCATGATGACCGGGAGCCAGAGGGCCGTTTCGCCGACCCGACCATAGGCGACAGCTCCGAGTATCGCTCCGGCGATCAGTCCGACCCACGGAACGGCTTGCAGCAGCCAGACCGGTCCCGTCGCCCGCCTGGTCAGGAAATCGCCCAGACCCTGGGCGAACCGCACCAGCACTCCGGTCACAAAAGTCAGGCTGACCGGGATGTTTCCGGCGCGGCGCAGCGATGCGTTGAGGGCGCCCATCGCCAGCACCATCGGCTCGGGGGCGGCCCTCAGCGCGGCTGCGGCCACCAGCAGCACCACCACGGTGACGAGCACCCAGGCCAGATGACGCGCTCCCGCGAAGTTCGCCACGATCTGGCCTCCTGCCGCGCCGGCCACAAATAGCACGATCAGCTTGGCGATAGAGCCAGCCCCCGCCAGGTCGCCTTGCCCGATCGCCGCAGCCATTTGCGTGCTGTTGCCGCTCATAAACGAGATGAAGAGCCCGCCGAGATGCAAGTAACCAATCGCATCGACAGCGCCAGCAAGCGCCGCCAAAAGGCCGGCGAGCACTAGCCCGCTCGTCTCAACCGGTCTTGTCACGGGGTTCCGAGCCTTGAGAACACAGCACTTGCCACGATGTTAACCCTCCGGGGCTCATTCGATAGGCGCATGATGCAGGTTTCGGAGCGGATGCTGCGGGATGCGACGCTGATCGCGGAGGAGGACAGCGTGCAGGCCGCCGCACGGGCGATCGCCGATCTCGATAGCCGGTTCATCCTCATCGGCAGCGCCGACCGCATCGCCGGCATATTGACCATCCGCGACATCCTGGTCCGGCTCGTGGCTGCGGGTCTCGACCCGGTAGCGACGCCGGTATCGCAGGTCATGTCCTCCTCGCTCTTCACCTGCACCGAACAGGAAACGGCGGAGGCTGTCGCCGACCGCATGGCCGAGCACGGGGTCGAGCAAATGCCGGTGCTGTATGCGGACGGGCGGCTCGCGGGAGTGATAACGCGGCGGGCGGCCGAGACGCCCGATCATTCCAACGCCGCTCGGTGAGCCGCGACCAAATCTTCACCCTCGCCGTCCTGGGCGGCATGATCAGCCTGTTCCTGTGGGATAGGCTGCGCTACGACCTTGTCGCATTGCTGGCGCTGCTCGCGGCCGTGCTCGGCGGCATCGTCAAACCCGATCACGCCTTTTCCGGATTTTCAAACCCGGTCGTGCCGCTGATCGCCGGCGCGCTGATCGTCAGCGCGGCGATCGCCCGATCAGGCGCCGTCGAGGTCCTGGTCCGCTGGCTGACCCCGCTATTGCGCTCCTTCTCCCTGCAAGTCGGGGTGCTCGCCGCCTGCGTCGCGGGTCTTTCGGCCTTTGTGAAAAATGTCGGGGCTCTGGCGATTTTCATTCCTGTGGCCTTCCAAGTGGCGCGACGCAACGAGCGATCGCCGTCGGAGTTTCTGATGCCGCTCAGCTTCGCCTCACTGCTCGGCGGCTCGATGACGTTGATCGGGACCTCGCCAAACATGTTGACCGCGACCGTCCGGCAAGAACTCGAAGGCGCCCCCTTTCATATGTTCGATTTTTTCCCGGTCGCCTTTGGCACTGCGCTCTGCGGGATTGTGTTCCTCAGCCTCGGCTGGCGTCTGATACCGCGTGGCCGGCGGTCTGCGGCTGCTGACACCGCCTTCAAGATCGAGGACTATACAAGCGAGCTCAGGGTCGTGCCTGGCTCTCCGTTCGCTGGCCGAAGGGTAGCAGAATTAGAGGATGCCGCGGGCGGCGAGGTCACGGTCGTGGCTATCGTTCGCGACGAATACCGGCGTTATGTCCCGGGCGGGAGCTGGGCGGTGCTGCCGAACGATTTGCTTGTGGTCGAAGCCGACCCGCAGGCGCTCGAACAGTTCATCGTCGATGGCAGGCTCGAAGTCGTCGGCAGCCAGGAGCTGCCCGAAGCGCCCGAAGGCGCCGAGGTTCAGGGTGCCGAGGCGAAGCACGATGCCGCTCTTGTGCCGGCCGAATCTGACCCGAACCGTCTCGCCACGATCGAGGCGGTGGTCACGGCAGACTCGGATCTGATCGGCCATTCTGCCGCGGACCTGCATCTGCGTGAGCGCTACGGCGTCAACATCCTGGCGATCGGCCGGCGCGGGCAGCAAACCGCAGTGCGGCTTCGCCGCTTCAAGTTCCAGCTCGGGGATGCGATCGTCTTCCAGGGACGCCGAGCGGGGATTTACGAGACCTTGGCGGTGCTTGGCTGTTTGCCGCTCGCCGAGCGCCAATTGCGGCTCGGGCGCCGCCGCCAGCTCGTTCTGCCCGTTGCCATCCTGGCCTTGGCCATGGCCGCGGCGGCCTTTCGCGTGGTTCCGGCGGAGATCGCCTTTGTGGCGGCGGCGCTCGCGATCGCCCTTCTCGGCTTGCTAAGCTTGAGCGAGCTTTATGCCGCGGTCGAATGGCCGATCCTGATAATGATTGGCGCGCTGATCCCGATCGGGGAGGCGGTCAAGAGCACCGGCACGACGGAGCTGCTCGCCGGCGCGATTTCCGGATTTGCGCACCACCTGCCCGCTTACGGCATCCTTGCGGTAATTCTCGCCGTGACGATGCTTGTGACGCCGATCCTGCATCACGCTGCGGCCGTTCTGGTGATGGGGCCGATCGCGGCCGAGCTGGCGCAGAACTTGGGGTACAGGATCGATCCGTTCCTGATTGCGGTGGCTCTCGGGGCCGGATCGGATTTTCTCTCCCCGATCGGACATCAATCGAACACTCTTGTCATGGGACCCGGAGGATACCACTTCGGCGATTACTGGAAGTTGGGATTACCGCTGTCGTTGATCGTGGTTGGGATCGGCGTTCCTCTGATCCTTCTATTCTGGCCGCTAAGTTGAGCAGTCGGAATTAACCGCCGCTTATCGCGTTAGTGGATATAGAGCAGGCGACCGCCAGCACCTCGGAGGGTACTTAAACAGGTGAGAACCATGGCCAAACCGAAGAGAGGGCGGTCTACCGCCGCGATCGACGATCATGTCGGAAGCCGCATCCGCGAGCGCCGCATCATGCTCGGCCTCACGCAGCAGCAGCTCGCCGAGATGATCGGCGTTACCTACCAGCAGGCGCACAAATACGAGCGCGGCATCAACCGCGTCTCCGCTGGGAGGCTGTTCGAGATCGCCCGCGCGTTGAGCGCACCGATCTCCTATTTTTACGAAGGCATCGGCGAGGAAGGGCCGCGGCAGATCACGCCGCATCAGCGCATGCTGCTGGAAATCGCCCGCAACTTTGCCGAAATCAGAAACGAGAAGCACCAGGAAGCGGTAAGCCAGCTCGCCCGCGCCTTGGCGAGCCGATAGGTCAGCCTCGCGGCAGCGGGAATTCATCCAGATAGGGGAGGTAATCCTCCTCGACATCGACCTGCATCGTCTCGAGCAGGCGCACTAGCCCGTTGTAGAACGCGATCGTGACCATCAGGTCGGTCAGGCGCTCGTCGTTTAACTCCTGCCGCAGCGCGGCGAAGGTTTTGTCGGAAACCGACAATCCGGTCGTCATCTCGCGGGCGGCGCGCAGCACCGTCTTTGCCAGAGGTTCGAGTCCACTGGGCCGGCCGGCGGTTTCCTCGGCGACTGCCCGGATGTCGTCGCCCGAGAGGCCGATCTCGCGGCCGATCCTGATGTGGTGCGAATACCCCCAGGCCGAGCGCGTCAGATAGCTGACCTGAAGAATGGCGAGCTCGCGCAGCCGCGGGTCGAGGCGGCTGCCGTCGCGGATATATCGCGCCAAGGTGTTGAGGCTGCGCGCGGCGCGCGGGCTGTGCGCGAGAACCCGGTACAAATTGAGATTGCGGGCCAGGAGATCCTGGTGTTCGGGCAGCAGGTCGGATTTGTCGAGATAGGGCAGGCGCGCCATCTTGGGAGGTCCTCCCGGCTTATTTACTCGGTCCCCGGGCGGGTCCCACGAGCGTGGCGCCGCCATCGACGACCAGAGTATGTCCGGTAATGTAGCGCGCCTCGGCGGACAGAAGAAAGCGCACAGCATGGCCGATGTCCCACCCGGTTCCCTCGATGCCGAGCACCGAGGCGCGGCGCCCGGCCTCGCGGGCGGCGGGGCTCATCTGCCGCGAATAGACCATCGGCGTATAGACCGGCCCCGGCGCGACGCAATTGACGCGGATCCCGTCCGGCCCGTGATCGACCGCCATCGCGCGGGTCAGCGCGATGACCGCGCCCTTTGATGTCGAATAGGCGGTCAGCCCGCGCGGCCGCAGTGCCGAGATCGACGACACATTGACGATCGCGCCGCCGCCCGCCGTCTCCTTCATCGCCGGGATCGCGTGCCGTGACGCCATGAACATGCTGTCGACATTGACCTGCATGACGCGTCGCCAGTCCTGCGGCGCCACCTCGACGACACTGCCGCGCCCGCCGATCCCGACATTGTTGTCGAGGCAATCGAGCCGCCCGAACCGCGCGACGGCCTCGGCGACCATGGCGGCGGCTTGCTGCTCATCGGTGACATCAGCGACAAACGGAGCGGCGGTCCCGCTCTCTGCCGCAATCATTGCGACGGTACGTTCGGCGCGCTCGCGCTCGAGATCGACGACGAGAACCTTCGCGCCGGCCCGGGCAAGCAGGATCGCCGCCGCGCGCCCATTGCCGATCCCGTCATCGGCCGCCCCACCACCCGTGACAATCGCCACCTTACCGGTGAGGCCCAAATCGTCGCGCTCGCTTGCTTCCTTCATCGGGTCCCTCCCAGTGATCGCGCGAGCCCCTCCCACTGCCCAAACCCCTCCCCGCGGACGAGGGGCGAGGGGCTCTTTATCTCCCTCTCCCCGCCTGCGGGGAGAGGCTCGGGGTGAGGGGGCAGCCCCTCTTGGTCAGGCGTTGCCTCGCTGCTCGCGCCAGAGGCCGAGCTTCTCCTGCACCGGGCGGTCGGAATAGCTGAACAGTACGGCCTCGCTGTCGGCATGGTGGCTGACCGGCATCCAACTCGGCGCGACGAAGATGTCGCGCGGCTGCCAGCGGAACACCTGGTCGCCGACGCGGCTCTCGCCCGAGCCCTCGACCGCGACATAGACCGTCCCGTCGGTCGACCGGTATGGGCCGGTCGAAAAGCCCTTCGGCAACAGCTGAATGAACGTGCCGATCGTCGGCATCGCATAATCGCCGCTTGCCGGGTTGACATAACGCATCTTGTGCCCGTGATACGGGTCGGGCTCGCCATTGCGGCTCAGGGTTTCGAGCGCCTCGCGCGTGCGCGCATAGGGATAATTGAACACCGGCGATGTCTTGACCTCGGGCCGCCAGTCGACCGGCAGCAAATTGTTGGCGAACCGCGCGGCGCTGTCGCCCTCCGGCCGCGTCACCGCCTGCACCTCCGCGGGTGCCTGCTCGGCAAAGCTGGCGCTCAGCAATTTGACGATCTGGATGTCGAGCCCGTCGAGCCAGACCATCGGCTCTTGCGTCTCGTTGCCGTGATCGTGCCAGGTCCAGGATGGGGTGATCACGAAATCACCGGGCTGCATCGCAGTGCGCTCGCCATTGACCGCCGTATAGGCGCCATGGCCTTCGATAATGAAGCGCAGGGCCGATTGCGTATGCCGGTGGGCCGGCGCGATTTCGCCCGGTAAAATCAATTGCAATCCGGCAAACAGCGAGCCCGTGATCGTCGCCTGCCCCTTCAATCCCGGGTTTTCCAAAATCAAGACGCGGCGCTGCGCCTCCTGCGCGGTGATCAGCCCACCGGCCTGCATCAGATGAGGGCGGATCTCTTCGTAGCGCCATAGTGCCGGTAAGCAGGACGTGGTCGGCTCGGCGGTGACGAGCGAATGCAATTGCTCCCATAACGGCGCCAGGTTTGCGGGAGCGATCCGCTCGTAGAAGGCCTGGCGTTCGGCTGTCGCCATGGCTCACGCCGCCATCGAGCGCGGCCGCTCGCCGAGCGTAAAGCCGAGCCTGGCGAGATCAGCGATGAGCGCCGAAGATTGCGTCTCATCGAGCGGAACCATCGGCGGGCGCACCGCCGCCCAGTCCGGGTCGCGATGGAAATGCGCCACAATACGCTTCAACGCCGGAACCATCGGATAGGCCTGCAACGCTTTGCGCAGGGTCGTTATCTCGCCCTGCAATGCGTCGGCCTGCGGGCCGCGCCAGTTCTCGTAGACTTTGCGGATCCCCGGCACATTGACATTGCCCGATGCGGTGATGCACCCGGCGCCACCCTTGCGCAGCGCGTCGAGCAGAAAGACCTCGGAGCCCGGGAACACCGCAAAGCCGGGGAAGCGGTCGAGCAGCGCCGCCGTGTTGCTCCAATCCCCGGAGCTGTCCTTCAGGCCGACGACGGTTTGGGGATACGCCTTGATCAGCCGGCCGACGAGGTCGAGCGAATAGCCGACCTGGGCGACGGGTGGGATATGGTAGAGGTAGATCCGGAGCGCCGGCGAGGCGACCTGCTCAATCACGCGCGCTACAAACGCGAAGATGCCGTCGTCGCTGACCCCCTTGTAATAGAAGGGCGGCAGCATCAGGACGCCGCTGCAGCGATGGCCGACGGCATGGCGCACCAGTTCTGCCGTCTCGCTTGTTGAGCAGGCGCCGGTCCCGGGCATCAGCTTTTCCGGCGGGGTCCCCGCCTCGATCAGCGCATCCAGAAGCTTTATGCGCTCGGCGCCCGACATCGAGTTCGCCTCGCTCGTCGTGCCGAACACGGAAAGCCCGCCCGCTCCCTGGTCGAGGAGCCAGCGGCAGAACGCGGTAAAGCGCCCGGAGTCGGGCCCGCCTTGCGGCGTGAAGGGGGTCAAAACGGGGACAAGCACCCCATGAAACGGCTGCCCAGCCATGTTGCGGCCTCCTCTGCCTAATCAGCAATCGTGACGGAAATAAGCGGCCCCGACGACCCCGGCGTCAACTCTCGTCTGCGGATCGGAAGGCCGGCGTTACAGCACCGTCAGCATGTCGGCGACGAGCGGGTGGCGGACGATGTCGGGGTCGCCGAGCCGGATCACGGCGATCTCGGGTATCGGATCGAGCCGCAGGGCAATTTCGGCCAGACCGGAGAGGCCGTCGAGCAGATCGCTCTGGTCGGGGTCGCCGGTCACGACCATCGTCGAATGCCAGCCGAGCCGCGTCAGCAGCATCTTGATCTGGCCATAGGTGCAGTTCTGCGCCTCGTCGATGACGATAAACGCATTGTTCAATGTGCGGCCGCGCATATAGGCGATCGGGGCGATCTCTATGGCCCCTTCGGTCATCAGCTGTTTGACGCGCTTGCCGCCGAGCCGTTCATTGAGCGCGTCGTTGAGCGGGCGAAGATAGGGGGCGAGCTTGTCGTTGATGTCGCCCGGGAGGTAGCCGAGGCTCTCGCCGGCCTCGACCGCCGGCCGCGTCAGCACGATGCGCCCGACCTCGCCCGCCTCGAGCGCCGCCACGGCGGCGCTGACCGCGAGATAGGTCTTGCCGGTTCCCGCCGGACCCAGCGCGAGCGTCAGGTTATGACGCTCGATTGCTGCCATCAGGCGCTGTTGGCCGTCGCTTTGGGGGCGAACCCGGCGGCGATAGCTCTGCTCGCGCTCCGGTTGTATCGGCAACTGATCGCCGGAATGCTTTATCTCGGCGAGACGGATCGCCAAAGCCGCATGCGACGAGCGCTTTCCCACCAGCCCCTCCATTACGACTGCCCGTGGCGACCTCGATCAGCATACCACTAATTGAGTTCGATGACAGTATCGCTACAGGATAGGCAAATCAGCAGGTTCGGCGATTGGAAAGCAGCGTCAACGCGGGTCGTGATCCGTCCCGGCGCAAATGAAATTTGCCGCATCAGAATCGCCGACGCCCTTGTAATGCGCCTGTTCCGGATAGGGGCACAAAGGCCGCGTGAAAGCTGCGGGCTGGGTCGGGTTCTCGGCCGCATGCGTCAACAGGGGTTGATCCGTCGTCGCGATCAGCTTGTCCGGCGCGACGCCCTTCTCGACCCATCGCTGCAGCGCGAGGACCGCATCGTGCTCGGGGTCGAGCGATACCGGCACGATGCCGGACTGCCCGAAATTGACCGCGCCGGCCCCACCGCGGCAGTGATTCATGCCAGGGACCATGAACAGCCGATCGAACTGCTGCGCCCGCTGCAAGCCGCCGTTCGCGGCAACGACACGGTTGAAATAGTCGATCGATCCCCTCGGAAAAATCAATTGGTCGGCCCAGCCGTGGTACGTGATCATCTTGCCGCCATAGGCACGGAAGCGGGAGAGGTCCGGGTCGTCGCTGCCGATAACAGCGTGGAATTTAGCCTGCGATTGCCGGAAGCCGGTTTCGAAGCTGGCGGTCGTTAGCGAGTGCCAATCGAAGCTCGGATCCTGCTTGATCCAGAGGCGCCAATGATCAAGCGTGATTGTGAAGGGCAGAGCGACCGGCGGTGTGGCTGATGACGAGCTTGCTAGGCCGGCAAAAGACGCACCGGGCTCGAGCCCGTACCATAGGAATTCCCCGTGAGCGCCGCGCGCGCCGCGCCAGATCTGCTGCACCGCATCGGCTTCCTGATTGGCTAGGCAAGTGCCGTCGGTAGGCGCGCCGGGCCGGCCGCAAACCAACACATGCGGATCGAAACGGCATTGGCGCGGATCGTTGATGACCCCGTCGGTCACCCCATCGAGCCCATCACACGCTTTGATCGCCGCAGCAGTCACCCCGGTGAGCTTGGCCTGCGAGACGGCGACTCCGACATCGAGGTTCATCGCAACTTCGGGCCACAGTTCGGCGGGGATGAAACGGTCCCAATTGAACGCGGGCGCGCCGGCGAGAATCCCGTCGTAATCCTCCGGGAAAAGCTGCGCTTCGATCCATCCTTGTCGGCCGCCCGTCGAGCAGCCGTTCCAATAGGCGTAATCCTGTGGCCTGCCGTAATAGGCTTTGATGACCGATTTGGCTTTCTCCGTCATCTCGTGCAATGAACGCGAGGCAAAATCGACAATCAGCCCCTCATTGAGCGTGTCATTGGTGGGGTTGAGCGCAAAGCCGCCGCCGCCTTGCGCGCCGTTGGCGCCGCCCTGACCGTTGGCCGTGCCGGCCGCGGGATGCCCGGTATCCGTCGACGCAGTCGCGAACTGCCCGGTCACTGCATCGCCGGTCACCGCCATCGCCAGCCCCGAATAGGAGATGGCGCCCGCATAGCCGCCACCGCCCTCTGCTTGGAACCGGTGGTTCCAATTGCCCGCCGGCGGCAGCCAGACCTCGATATTGATTGCCGGGGTTACCGTGATCTGGACGCGGCAGAAGGCGACCGGCACGGCGGTTGTCACGCCGGGTGGGCCCGGCGGCGTGAAGCTGTTTGCCGCAATGGAGGTGGCGGCGATTGAGGTCACCTCCGCTAAGGAAGGTCTGAATAAGGGAGCTGGGGTAGATCTCGGCCGTTAAAAATTGCAGCAGCCAGTGACAGTTTGGGATTGGTGACGCCGTTATTGGTGGGACGTCTTCAGCGTCCGCAACCATAGGTGGCTAAGCCAGACAAATTACGCCGCATCGCAGCGCAACAGATGCCGGCGCGCCATGAACAAATTGACGAGCGCGCAGGTCACGAGCAAGCGATGAGTGTTCTTCTTGAGCCCGCGATAACGTACTTTGACGAAACCAAACACTCGCTTGATGATCCCGATCGGATGCTCGACTTTGGCCCGCACCTTCGATTTGGTGCGGTTTTTCGCCCGCTCGGCCTCGTCGACAATACCGCGATGGCGATAGCGCCGGTTGACAAAGTCTCGCGCTCGCGGTGCGTGCTGGCGGATCACTGCCCGCTGGCCGCGGTATGCCTGGTCGCCCCACACGCGGGTTTCGTTGCCGTGCAACAGATCGGGCAGCACCGTGCTGTCAGCGACATTGGCCGGCGTGGTCTGGACTGCGTGGATCAGCTTGCTGCGACTGTCGACCCCGAAATGCGCCTTCATCCCGAAGTACCACTGGTTTCCTTTCTTTGTCTGGTGCATCTCGGGGTCGCGCGCCTTGTCGGCATTCTTAGTCGAGGACGGTGCATTGATGATTGTGGCGTCGACAATCGTGCCTGTGGCCACCTTCAGTCCCTTGGCGGCCAGGTGCCGCTGCACCTCGTCGAACAGCCGCCGGCCCAGATCATGCGCCTCGAGCAGATGGCGGAACCGACACACCGTCGTCTCGTCCGGCACCGGCTCGCAGCCAAGGTCGATGCCAACAAAATGCCGCATCACCTGCGAATCGTAGAGCGCCTCTTCCACCGCCGGGTCGGACAGATTGAACCAGTGCTGCAGGAAATAGATGCGCAGCATCCGCTCGACCCCGACCGGCGGGCGGCCATTGCCTGGCTTCGGATAGAACGGCTCGATCAGCTTGCACAACGCCGACCACGGCACCACCCGCTCCATCTCGGCAAGAAAGGCCGCGCGTCGTGTCGTCTTGGCGTAGCGATCAAATACCGCGGTCGCCAGCGTCAACTGCTTCATCCCCTAGCCCGTCTGCACCATCCACCCCGCCAACATTATACACGGATCATTGCAGCTGGCTTTTGCAGAGGTTCCCTAGGTATACCAGCCAGTCTCGTTAAAGGCATTGGTTGTTCGGGC
>Ga0306924_10002014_pt1 | contig 18996 bp, 15 predicted proteins | sample sta12Can44000111_FD_203756 | JGI IMG/M metagenome (GOLD analysis project Ga0306924, IMG submission 203756) | Lab enrichment of tropical soil microbial communities from Luquillo Experimental Forest, Puerto Rico - statanox.12C.anox.44.000.111 (v2)... | ecosystem: Environmental > Terrestrial >...
CGAAACCAGCGTCAAAGGAATTTATGCAGCCGGAGATGTTATCGGCGCACCCTGGCTTGCCCATGTTGCCAGCTGGGAAGCCATCCAGGCTGTTGATGGCATTTTTGGGGTCCATAATCCCAAGCGAGTCAAGGTCTTTCCCGGCTGCACTTATTGCCAGCCGCAAGTCGCCAGCGTCGGTTTGACCGAACGCGCAGCCAAGGAACAGGGGTTAAAATTTAAGATTGGCAAGTTCCCGTTTTCGGCAAATGGAAAGGCCCTGGCGGTTGGGGAACCCGAAGGCTATGTCAAACTTATTATCGGGGAACCCTATGGCGAGATCCTGGGGGCTCATATAATCGGACCTGAAGCAACGGAGCTTATTGCCGAACTGGGCCTCGCAATGAATCTCGAAGCCACATTCGAAGAAATCGAAGCGACCATTCACGCACATCCGACGCTCAGTGAAGCTGTACACGAAGCAACGGGTGCAGCCTTCGGCTTGGCGATCCACATTTAAAATTCTATCAATGCGGTTGCACCGGTTGGGCCGGATCTCCGAGCTACGCCTACCCGGGCGGCGTCCGGCATTACCCTGACCAATGCATATGCCAACAATGGGGCAGAGGCCGGTAGGGCCGGATCTCCGAGCCGGCCTTTTCTCAGGAGGCTGACTCGTTAAGGCAAGGGCGCTGGTCTCGGCGGGCAGCTCGGAGATCTGCCCCTACCCGGGCTGCGGCGGCTCTCCGGCGCTGTCGGCGTTGGGTGGGGGGATAGCGAGATAGCGCATGCGCTTCATCTCGCGCCGGCCACGCGTGACCGTATCGAGTACGAGGCCGCAGGTAAGGCTCAAAAAACTCAGGATCATAAGACCAGTCGCGAAAATGAAGGTTGGAAAGCGCGGCACCAGACCGGTATGCAGAAATTCGATCACGATCGGTATGACAAGAACAATCGCAAGCAGAGCGAGAAACCCGGAGAACAGCGAAAAGAACTGCATCGGCCGCTCTTCCTTCACCAGCACGAGGATAGTCCAGAAAATGCGGAAACCATCGTGAAACGTGCTCAATTTGCTGACCGAGCCGGGTGGGCGCTCTTTGTACAGCGTTTCGATCTCGGCGGTCGGCATGCGCAATTCCAGCGCATGCACGGTAAGCTCCGTCTCCGTCTCGAAACCGGTCACTAGCGCCGGAAAGCTTTTCACATAGCGCCGCGACATCACGCGATAGCCAGACAGCATGTCGCGGAAGCGGTCGCCAAAAATCCATGCCGCCATGCTCGTGAGAAGCCAGTTACCGAAACGATGGCCGGGACGATAAGCTTTCTGGATCGTGGTCACCCGTGCGCCATTAACCATATCCAGCGGCCCATCCACCAACACTTTGATCATCTTGGGCGCGGAGGCGGCGTCGTAGGTCGCATCACCGTCAACCAGCACATAGATATCGGCCTCGATATCGGCGAACATGCGCCGCACAACATTGCCTTTGCCCTGCAATGTCTCGGTGCGCACGATGGCCCCAGCAGCGCGCGCAACCTCCGCCGTCCGGTCGCGCGAATTGTTGTCGTAGACATAAATCGTCGCCTGCGGCAGCGCCTGCCGAAAATCGCCAACCACTTTGCCGATGGCGGTTTCCTCGTTATAGCAGGGGATAAGAACGGCTACATTCGACATTATTACATCGGCTTGTTTGCGCGCACCACCTTGCACAGGCTTAGTGGTGTATCACCACAAATTGATGAATCAATCTCCTGGGTTGTTCAGATTTCTGAAAAGAACTGTCTTTGGGAACTCACCACAGATTCTTCTTATCCTACGTGTGAATCACGAGCCACTGTCTGTGTAACCTCCCAGGGATCAGTGGATAACGAAAAGGTAAAGCCTGTGAATAACCGGGAAAGCAATTCTTGATGGCAACGAACAAGTTTGCACGGACAAAAGTTGTTCACGGTTACCCACGCTTGTTGGGCGAGAATAGGGTGGGCTGATTCACAACAACCTCGTCCGCTCCGCACCGACCTACCCGAGATCAAGGATTGACCCGAAATCCGGGTCAAACAGACGTTTATAGGTCCGGATTGCGAAACCGTCTGTCATCCCTGCTATGTAATCGCAAAGAATGCGCGCTTTTGCTCGCGAATCGGGTTTTGAGCGGATGATGCGATCAAAGCCTTCCGGCAGCAGGCGGGTATTGCCATTTTCCAGGTAACACTCGGAGAAGGCTACAAAGATGCCTTCAAGGACTACGCGGCTTTTACGTTGCAATTGATGAAGTTGGGCATGGTCAAAGACAAGATCCTGAGACAAGCATTTATAAAAGTCCGCTTCGGTTCGCGCAAATGGCTCAATCAACAGGCCGAACCTATAGCGATTCGTGTTTTTGGAGAGAGGCGTTGTACGTTCAAAGAGAGAACAAGACCGGATGAATGAGCCAATTTTCCGGCTGAAACGAGACTCAGCTTTTCGATCCCGAATGGCGGACAAAACTGTTTCTGCGTGTTTGGCCTGGTCACCTTGAAGATTTTGTGCTTCTGCCCATCGCTGCACACGCTCGAAGCGAAGGAAGCCGGCGTTGATGCTATCGATAAGGTCGTTGAGGCAATAGGCAGTGTCATCGGCCCAATCCATGATTTCGCACTCGATGCTTCGAAATCGGTTGAGATCCGGAATTTCGCCAAGCGACGCCATGTCAGTCAATACGAAGGATCGGAGGTACGCTTGTTCGTCGTAGATAAAATGGTTAGCGGCTTCCGGGCGTTCGCTGAAGAGTGCTTTATATTTCAAAATTCCGTCGATAAAAGATCTTGTTGGATTCATTCCACGACGTGATTCCAGTCCGGGATAGATAGTCTCCGCAATGATTTGTAGGCTTTGAGCATTCCCCTCAAATCCGCCGAATTTTCTCATTAAATCGTGAAGGGTACGCTCGCCCGCGTGTCCAAACGGTGCATGGCCGAGATCGTGTGTAAGACAGACAGCCTCAACCAGGTCTGGATCGATGAAAAACTCTTCATGTAGAAAAGGTGACGTCTGTTTCAAAAAGGAACAGATCGATCGGCCAATCTGAGCAACTTCTAGCGAATGGGTTAACCGTGTCCGGTAGAAATCGAATTCGCCGCATAGAAATACCTGGGTCTTGGCCTGGAGTCTTCGGAAAGCCGAACTGTAAATGATCCGGTCGCGATCCGTCTGAAAAGGGGATCGGTAATCGTCGGCCTCCCGGGGTTGGAGACATTCGACATCAAAAAGATTGTAGAAGGTGTTGCGCGTCAGCGGCCTCACGAAGAGCCATTTTAATCATACTTTTATCAAAGGGCCACAGATTGTCCGGAAAAGGCGGGTTCGTGAATGGAGTTGGAACTGATGGCGCAAATAAAGTGAAATAGCGCGCTGGTGGCCAGCATCCACTTCCAAATCGATTGCACGCCAGCCAAGGTCTTTGGCGCGTGCGATTACCTCTGCGACCAAACGCGAGCCAATACCGCGCCCGCGCCACTCGGGCAGAACATAGAGCTCTTCTAACCACCCGCTGATCCCACCGTGCTCAAGGCTGAGCAGGCAACTCGCATAGGCGACACCTACGGGACCGGCTTCAACCGTACTAGCCAGTACAATGAATCCATAACGCGGGTCGGCAACAACGCTCTGAGCGACCGAGCGCAGGGCGTCCGCTGGTGTCGTAATGCCATGCTCCTGAAGCTGAGCGCTGAAAAGAGCAACTGCGCCGTCAAGCTGCCGAGCGTCAAGAAGGCTGATAGAGGGCCAGGGCATAGGCAAAGGGACTGGAAAAATCACAAAACCAAATTCGTGACTTTTCCAGCTTTAGCGGTAAACGCCCGATAAAGGTTTCTACTTGCCCCTTATTTTCTTCCCGGGGCGGTCCTGAAATACGGAGCTAAACCTTGATCCCGGGGAGCGTTCCCGATTGTTGCGGTTCGGAAGCCTTTTGCGATCCGCCTGTTGGGATAGCCACAGGAGGCGCAACTGCGACGGGCGCCGTTACCTTGGTAGAGTTCGGAGCGCTAACTGCAACTTTCGAGGGATTTACTTCGGATTTGCCTACGAACAGCGCGCCAGCCTCCAGCACAAGGCGCGCTGTTTTCAGATCTCCGACCAACTCAGCGCCTCCCTGGAGCTCGCACCGGTTTTCGGCTGTGATGTTGCCGTCCACCTTTCCCTTCACGACCACGTTGTCTGACTGGACGTTGCCGTGGATCTTCCCGCTGCTGCCGACAATCAATGTGCCCCCATGCGACGAGATATCCCCGTGCAAGGTTCCATCGAACGTAAGTTCCTTCGAGAATCGAATCGTTCCCCTGATCTCGACGCCGTTTAAGATGTTATTTTTCTCTCCTGAGTCCGTCATAACCTTTAGTTCGGATAGGCTAACGGAACATCGGGTGAGCGCAAGGTTTATGCGTCCTCTTTACAGATTGTCGTTCGAGCGTGGACCAAATCCGATTTTTCCGTTACTCATCAGGTACAATGTGGAAAGGACGCTTTCACGAAGAGACAGCACCAATTGTCCAGCAATTCACCGAATCAGTTTCGTACGATTGGCGTTTGTACAGGGTCGATATTCAGGGCTCGGTCGCGCATGCAGCAGCACTCGCAAAGGCCGGCTTGCTGTCCCAGGAAGAACGCCAACTCATTGAAACAGGACTGAAAGCCATCGAGCAGGAAATCGCTGAGGGAAAGTTCAAATTTAAAGTGGGACTCGAAGACATTCACATGAATATTGAGTCCGCTTTGACTGCGCGTATCGGCCCTGCGGGGGCCAAGCTGCACACCGCTCGCAGCCGGAACGACCAGATAGCTCTGGACCTTCGTCTCTATCTTCGCAACGAGACGGATGAGATCCGTGTTTTGCTCACTAATCTTCAACGCGCTCTCGTCCAGCTCGCCAGCAGGTATCCCGACGCGATCCTTCCCGGTTACACGCACCTTCAGCGTGCTCAACCGGTTCTGTTCGGACATCACCTTCTTGCATATGTGGAAATGTTAGAACGTGATCGTGAACGGCTTGCGGACTGCCGGAAACGGATCAATCACATGCCGCTCGGGTCCGGGGCGATCGCGGGCTCAACCATCCAGCTGGATCGTCGATTTATCGCCGAATTGCTGGGCTTTCCAGAGGTCACTCGCAACAGCATGGACGCCGTGAGTGACCGTGACTTCGCAGCGGAATTTCTCTTTGCCGTTTCCCTGATCGGCATTCATCTTTCGCGCCTCAGCGAGGATTTCATTCTCTTCGCAACCGCAGAGTTTGCCCTCATCAAATTGAGTGACGCCTACACCACCGGGTCGAGTTTAATGCCCCAGAAGAAAAATCCGGACGTTTGTGAATTGACTCGAGGAAAGTCAGGGCGGCTAATCGGAAATTTGATGTCGTTACTTGTGACATTGAAGGGTTTGCCGATGACGTACAACCGGGATTTGCAAGAGGATAAGGAGCCTGTCTTTGATTCCATTGATCAGGTCAAGCTGGCGCTTGAGGTTTATGCGGGAATGGTGGCGGTAACAGAAGTCGACTTGCGGCGAATGCGCAATACAGCTGGTGATCCGGCGTTATTGGCAACCGACCTGGCCGATTACCTCGTACTGCACGATGTTCCATTCAGGCAGGCTCATGAAATTATCGGCAAACTCGTCGCCTACTCCTTGGAGCAGAATCGAGGATTTGACCAGATGAGCCTTGAGGAGTTTCGCCGATTCAGCAGCAGTTTTGGCCCGGATGTTTTCGAAGTTCTGAATCTGGATCGGGCAATCGACAGCCGCACAAGTATTGGCGCGCCGTCGCGAAAAAATGTTGCAGCTGCACTCGAAGCGTGGAACGCAATCCTTCGTGAAGAACCCTGACAATTGGGACATTCGGGAGACAAGTACCCTTTTTAAGGACGCTCATCTTGAAGTACTTAGAGAAGAAGTGATTCCGCCGGGTGAGCACCGCCTTCGACGCTGGACCGTCGTGCGCCGGAAGCAGGCCGTCGTCATTGCGCCGGTCACCGAGGCGGGCAAATTCCTGCTCATTCACCAGGCGCGCATCCCTGTCCGAAAGTTTCTTTGGGAATTTCCCGCTGGCCAGATTGACGATGCCGATCCTGGGATGGAAACGATTCGTGAGACCGCATTGCGGGAATTGACGGAGGAGACAGGTTACTCGCTGGCCCCAGAAGGTGATCTAGTATATCTCGGGCACTATTATTCGTCTCAGGGTTACAGCGATGAAACGCCCCACCTGTTCTTCGCCCGGCCGGTGTTTCCAACAGGTTTGGGTCATCAACCCGATGATTCTGAAACAATTGTCGAGTGCCGGGAATTTACATTCACCGAATTGAGTTCAATGATTGCCGACAGCGTCATCCAGGACGCAAATACCCTCGCAACGTTTGCGCGGCTGTCGGCAAGAAAACTCGTTCCATGAAGTTGGGCAGAATATTCAAGTTTCGGGAGGGCGACCATGCCGAGGCGGTCAAGCCGTTTTTGGATCATCTGGAAGATTTGCGATGGGTGATCATACGGATGGTCGTTGCGCTTGGTATTGCGATGCTCGTAGCGTTCTGTTTCCGCACTCAACTTGTACATATTCTTCAAGGGCCCCTGAAAGCGATTGATCCTAAGCTCCTGCAATCCCTCGTCTCGCTAGGCGTCGCAGACTCGATGACCATATCCTTCCAGTTGGCGTTTTACGCCGGAATCGTGATCGCGTTCCCATTCCTGATCTATTTTGCGGGCCAATTCATTCTTCCCGCACTCACACCACAAGAAAAGAAAGCGATGCTACCCGCGGTTGGGATCGGCTTTGGCCTTTTTCTCGGCGGCGTTGTCCTCGGATATTACGCCGTCTTGCCGGCAGCGCTGCGCTTCTTCTTTCGCGATGCAAAATCGCTGGACTGGACACCGACCTGGACGGTTCGCGATTATTTTTCATTTGTTACCCAACTTTGCGTCGGATTTGGCGTGGCATTCGAGTTGCCGGTGGTTGTCCTTGTCTTGGTACGTCTGGGTGTATTGTCCGTGGCGCTCCTTCGCCGAACACGAGCATACGCATTTGTCCTGATTTTCGTCGCGGCCGCCTTTCTGGCGCCTACGCCTGACGCCGTTTCGATGGCAATGATGGGCGCTCCCATGTACCTGCTTTACGAGTTATGCATTTTTGTGGCTTCGATATTGGAACGTAAACGTAAGAGAGAAGAAGCGGCGCAGCACGGCACTGGCTAGCGCTCACAACCACCTACAGCTCTGTGACTTATGCAACGAACTTGGATTCGGTGCGGTAGCCCAAGCCGGGTAGGGGCAGATCTCCGAGCTGCCCGCCGAGAACGGCGCCCTCTAACGGCCGGCTCGGAGATCCGGCCCTATCCAGTCCGAACCGTTGACAGATTGTCAAAATGACGCAATTAGGGCTAACCCTTTACCGGTCCAGCTTCCTCGAGGAATTCGTTGTACTTTTGCCGATTTCCCACTAGCTTACGCGCTCGGTTAAGTTTCAAGTGGCAAGAGTCTTCCTCAAAACTTACGGATGCCAGATGAATGAGCGAGATTCCGAGCAGGTTGCCCGGATGCTACTCGAACGCGGTCACACGCTTACTCTCCGCGAGGAAGAAGCCGAAGTAATTCTTCTCAATACCTGCAGCGTCCGCGATCTGGCCGAACAAAAGGCCTTGGGAAAAATGGGATTGTTGGGCGCTCAATTTCGGAACCGCCCGGTTGCGTACGGGTTCTTGGGGTGCATGGCCCAAAGCCGAGGTCCGTCTCTTCTTAAAGATGTGCCGCATCTCGACATCGTCGTTGGGACCCAGAAATTTCATCGTGTCGCGGAATATGTTGATCAGGTGCTGGAACGCAAACTAGCGCGTCCGATGGACGACGTCCGCTTCTCCATCGTTGACGTCGAGGAGGAACAGGACTCGCAGCGCGCCATCCGCGATCATCTGCTTGCTGCAGGGCAGGTGACGGCTTTCGTGTCGATCATGCAGGGCTGCAATATGCACTGCACGTTTTGCATCGTTCCTTACACGCGCGGCGCGGAACGGAGCAGACCCGTCCATGAGATTGTCGACGAGGTTCGCTCCTTGGTCGCGCGAGGCGTCAAAGAGGTAACTTTGCTGGGCCAGATCGTCAACCTGTATGGGCGCCACGAATTCGCGAAAGTGGATGGCAAAAGCCCTTTTGTTCAGTTGCTTGAAGCTGTTCACCAGGTCGACGGCCTTGAGCGTATCCGCTTTACATCGCCGCACCCGATCGGCTTTCGACAGGATTCCATTGAGGCGTTTGGACGGCTGCCAAAGCTGGTCGAACATATTCATCTGCCGTTGCAATCCGCATCCGACCGGATCCTGAAGGCGATGCATCGTACTTACACTGCAGAAACATACGCGAAGCTTGTCGACCGGATTCGTCTCGTCTCGCCAAGGATTGCGCTTACTACTGACATTATCGTCGGTTTCCCAGGAGAGACCGATGAAGACTACGCCAAGACGCGCGATCTAGTTGACCGAATCGGCTTCGACAACGCCTTCATCTTTAAATACTCCAAACGAAAAGACACACCCGCAGCTGAGCTTGAGCAACAAATACCCGACGCCGTAAAGGAGGCGCGAAATCGGGATTTGCTGGAATTAGTGAACACATGGGCGAAGCGCCGCGCGGAAGTTTTTGTGGGGCAGGAAGTTGAGATCCTGTGTGAAGGGCCCAGCAAAACAAACCCAAAACGGCTCATGGGCCGGACACGTGGGAATAAAATTGTCGTATTCGAGGGTAACCCGAGACACATCGGTCAACTGATGAAAGTTCGGATAACACACTCGTCCGGATATACTCTGTACGGTGATCCGGCTGTCCTGAATTGAAGCTTGGTGCATCGAGTCATAAGTAGGAGGCATCCGTTGGCTTCAAACGACATCCGCTAAATAAATAGTTCACATGGATTATCCGCCTCGCGTTTATGATTTAAGTCTCCACACGATCGGCCTGATCGTCGGGTTATTGCTGCTTGTAACTCACTCGACCGCCTTGGTGCGGCCGGAAGAAACGAAGCGGTGGCTCAGAAAATTCCCTCGCTCAAGGCTTATCGGGAATACCCTTCTCGCTATCAATGCGATTTGGACCTTCTGGCTGGTGACCAACATGGATCTGGGCGAATTCTCCCAGTTCCGAACCTGGCTCCAAATAGGGGTTCCAATCGCATTTATTCTCACGATTATTTTTGTCGACGAATTTTTATCGGTGCGCGCTCTCGGCATCATGGCGCTGCTGGCAGCTGAGCCGATACTATCTTCTGCGTTCCTTCGTCCAGAGATCGCCAGACTGCTTGTTGTTGTACTCGCCTACGCCTGGCTGACTTTAGGACTTTTCTGGGTCGGGATGCCCTATCTTCTGCGTGACCAGATCGATTGGCTCACGAAATCGGCTATGCGGTTCAGGGCGGCAGCGGTCTCTGGTGTCGTATATGGCGTAACACTGCTCGCGTGCGCAATAACTGTTTACCGATAACAGGCGGTGAAAGCTCTTGATTTGCAAAGAGTTAGACCTCCAACTCGGTAGGGACTGGCAGGGTCGCATCTCCGATCCGCGGCCCGGCTTCACGGCGCCACGAACGCCGCACGGGTCTGCTTAACCTAACTTAACTAAAGTAAAATCTGCTTGCTTACACTTCGACCTCTTTCGCAAACCTTGACAGCAACTTAAACCCTTTTTCTGTCACGACCCCGTCATCCTCAATTCGCACCCCACCGAGTCCCGGATAGTACAATCCAGGTTCAATGGTGAATACCTGACCCGCTCGAAAATGAGCCTTCGCGATCCGCGGTGATTCATGGATATCAAGTCCCAGACCATGACCGAGGCCATGAAAAAAACCGACCCACCGACCATTCCGAAGTTCTTTAGGATATCCTCTCTCAACAAAGAATTCCGACACTTTGTCCTGCAAGGCTGACCCGGATTCACCAACTTTAATGTTGCGCAGGGCAAATTCCTGCGCTGCCCGCACCGTGTACCATAACTTCTTCTGGGCTTCACTCGCTCTGCCTCTTACGACTGTCCGGGTCAGATCACCAAAATAGCCCGAGTCAGCTTGCCGCGGAAAAACATCCAGGATAATTAACGTGTTCGCCTTCAGAGGACCGCTCCCGCGGTCGTGGGGATCACAAGCCTGTTCTCCGCCCGCAACAATCGTGTTTGAAGGCTGGCCACCGATGCGCAGGATAGCCGTATCAATCTCCGCCCGCAGAATTTCTGAAGTGAGCGGTTTACCACCCCAGACAAGTCGATTCCCCTGTTTGATTTCTGCCGCTCGCAACACTTCAATTCCGCGGGCCAAACCAATTTCCGTTATCCGAATTGCAAGTTCCATCGACTTGAGCTCGTCGGCGCTCTTGAATTCACGCTCCGGCCAGAAAAGACCGTTCACAGGAATTAGCGTTGTTCCTCCTTTGGCAAGTTCCTGGGCCAATCCTACAGGGAAATCGTAGGGAACAAGAGCACGGCGGACGCGTTTCTGTCGCAAAAAATGCGCGATCGTTTGCTCAATCTGCGGTTTGCTCTTCAATTTCTTCTCCAAAGGACCCTCGACTTCGGACAGCGAGACAACCTCGTGAACGGTTGCCTGTTTTCGTCCTCGATCAATTTCGAGATCGCTCAACAGAACCGTCTTTTTGCCCTTTTGTTGCAAAAACAGAAAGGGATCCGGAACGAAGAACCTTGTCGCGTAAAGCATTTCGGCGGAACGCTCACTCGAGGCGAAAATGACTCGGGGCAGAGAATCTTGAGGCATAAAAGTTAGGAAGTTAGCAGAGGAATTTCACCACAGAGGCGCCGAGGGCGCGGAGCAGGGGAAAAGCCATATTTGATTTGAGTTGGTAAACATCGAGTTCTTCGTGGTCGAAGTGAGGCGGCGAAACCATGGTTGAGTCTAATGCCGCCGCAGGTAAGTTGACAGCTCTCTTCTGGTTGAAGCAATTACCCCCGAGATAGCTTTGCGTCCCTGATCAATCGTGCGCTTCGATCCTGAACAATATCGGGTGCGCGAGAGCGCAGCAGGCCTAGTCTAGCTTAGTACAACTATTCGGAAATACGATGACGTATTTTGAGAGTCGAATCGGTGAGGTAATCTGATAGGCTTGCATCAGAGCAATAGGGTCTCTGATGCCAAAAAAGAGCCCATTTAACGTGAATCTTTCCAGCGAGGAGCGACACACGCTGGAATCAATAGCAAGGAAATATACGCACCGTATTGTGATGTGATCCGCGCCAAAATCGTCCTCCTCGCAGAGGAAGGACTGTCCAATGACCCTTATGAATAGATCCTGACAGGCGGAGGAAATCGTTCCGAACTTGGTGATTGTTAACAGCACTGCCACTCCGGCGTTCGCTTAGTTTTGTCTCGGTAGCACCGCAAGAGCGCCGGCGCGACATGCCTCCTATTGCGTCCTCGTCACGCGCCGCTAGCAAACGAGACTGGAGACCCGCTGGCAATGATGCGAGAATGAATTTCTGTCGCGAAGGGGAAGGATTGAGAGTGCACCAGGAAATTCAATATTGCACGACATCGGATGATGTCCGGCTGGCATATTCCGTTATCGGCAAAGGAACTCCAATTGTCCGTGCGTCTCATTGGCTGTCACACCTTGAGTACGATCTCAAGTACCCCGTTTATCGGCATCTGATATTGGGACTGGCCCATCGGCACTCGGTTATTCGATATGATGGGCGTGGCATCGGACTTTCGCAGCGACAAGTTACGGAGTTTTCATTCGAACGGTGGATTAGCGATCTCGAGTGCGTCGTCGATGCACTCTCGCTTAAGCGTTTTGTGTTGTTTGGCATGTCACAAGGAGCTCCGATTTCAATCCAGTACGCTGTCCGCCACCCAGAACGTGTAACTCATTTGATCATCTGCGGCGGGTTTGCGCGCGGCTTTCTACACTGGGATGACGTTGACCACCAGAAACAGTCTCTAGAACTTAGCCGAGCGTTGATTCGTCAGGGCTGGGGAAGTGATAAAGAAGCTTATCGGCAGTGGTTTACATCCCATTTGATTCCAGAGGCAACCGCGGATCAGAGCCGCTGTTTCAACCAAGCCGAGCACGCTAGTGCCACTCCAGAAATGGCAGAAAAGTTTCTAGACGTGGTCGCCGACATAGATGTCGTTGGCCTTCTGCCGAACGTTAAAATGCCGACGCTCATACTCCACTGTCGAAACGATGCACTTATCCCGTTTTCGCTAGGTCAAGAGCTTGCTTCCCGAATTTCCGGCGCAAAATTCGTACCGTTGGAAGGCAGGAATCATATCATACTCGCCAATGACCCCGCGCATCGCAGCTTTCTGAACGCTGTTTTTTCGTTTTTGGGCGATCCACCCATTAAGGGTGTGCTACCAGGTGGTGAGAAATTCAAAGACCGCCTGGAAAATATAGTTAAAGGCCTCGAACAAAATTGGTTCATAAAACTCATCGCGATCCTGGCGGCGATTGCTGGCGTGCTCCTTTTCGCCGAGGAGGTGTGGCGGATCCTACGCCGTTGATTGTGGATGACGAGTTGAGAAATGGCGCATCCCTCTCAATAATCAAAAGAAACTGCCGTCTCCCGCAGCCTGACGGAATACGTCACCGTAATTTCGAACGCAAGCTAGCTACGCCATTCGAGCACGACGACGAGCACGAGCACGATTGGTCAGGGAAGAGGCATCAGGCTTTTAACAGTACTTCGCGTCCTCTGTGCCTCTGTGGTGAAATTCCTTCGCTAACTTTAAAAATGCTTTAAGCGAATCAGGATTGCTCATTGCTTCACGACTTACTGCGCTCGCTACGGACATCCCCTGAAAGATTCGCTTCACCGGTAACTCGAGTTTTTTCCCATTCAAAGTCAGCGGTATTTCGGGAACCGCAAAAACGGCATCGGGAATGTGCCGCGGAGAAAGGTCTGATCTGATCTTCGCGAATATTCGCCCGGTAAGTTCTTCATCAAGTGACCGCTTTTCACGAAGTACAACAAACAAAAGCAAATGCCCTTGGGTAAACCGTCCGTGTTTTCCGAGCTCGGTCGTATCGATCACTAAAGATCCCTCGACCTCAGGAAGCAGCTCGACAACGCTGTAAAATTCGCTGGAGCCCATGCGCACTCCGCCGCGATTCAGGGTTGAGTCCGATCGCCCGTAGATGACGCATTGCCCGGTCAAGGAAGAAATTTCGATCCAATCACCATGCCTCCAAACACCATCATAGTGACTGAAATAGGCCTTCCGGAGCCGTTCGCCCTGAGGGTCATTCCAGAAACAGACTGGCATGCATGGCATCGGAGCAGTCAGAACAAGTTCGCCAACTCGGTTCCAGACCGCGTGGCCGTCGTCGTCCCAGGCTTCGATGGGAGCACCCAACCCGCGACATTGAAGTTTCTCAGGGTAGACCGGAAGCCACGGATGAGACAATACAAACGCGGTACAGACATCCGTACCTCCACTCACTGACCCGAGCCAGACATCCTTCTTCACGTGGGTGTAGACCCATCTGAAGCAATCGCCCGGAAGCGGAGCACCGGTAGACCCAATCGCCCGCAAAAATTCGAGATTGGCTTCTTTGGCAGGCTCCAAACCCTGCTTTTGGCAGGCCAGCAGGAAGGGGGCGCTCGTGCCGAAATAGGCGATCCGCTCGTGCTCAACTAACCTCCACAACGCCGATAAATCGGGATATTTCGGACTGCCATCGTACAGAACGACGGTCACGCCCAGCGCGAGAGCAGACAACTCGAAATTCCACATCATCCAACCCGCGCTCGTATACCAGAAAAACCTGTCGCCCGGCTGCAAATCCAGATGCAACGATAACGCCTTCAGATGCTCCAGCAAAATGCCGCCGTGACCGTGGACGATTGGTTTTGGCACACCAGTGGTTCCTGAAGAAAACAGAATCCAAAGCGGATGATCGAATGGAACGGGCTCAAAATGCGGTTCAGACGGAGGCTCCTCTCCAGCGAACAGGTCAATCCACGAGCATACCGCCACAGAAATATCCGAATCTGATGGCTCCCCATCTTGCGAGACAATCACCACTTGCCGAAGCGTCGGCAGACCCTTTGTTATCTCGGCAAGAACGCGACTTCGTTCATGCGTCTTTCCGCCGTAACGGTACCGGCGGACGGCAAATAATACCTTCGGCTCAATCTGTTTTAGACGTTCCAACACGCCCTGGCTGGAGAGTTCCGGAGGACAATTCGACCAGATCGCACCGAGGCTGGCGCTTGCCAGAAACGCAACCAAAGCCTCAGGCCGGTTCGGCAAGTAGCCCGCAACCCGATCACCAAAGCCCACCCCCATCTTCTTCAAGGCCGCTGAAACGCAGGCGACATCGCTTAACAGTTCCGCCCGCGTTAATGCCTCTCTCTGAGGCGAATCCCCGAATTCCGAACGAAAAAGTACCGCCGTGCCTTCGTTGTTTAAGCCGGTTTTCTCCGGACCGGAGCGAAGTATATGCTCAGCATAATTCAACGTCGCTCCGGGAAACCAGCGGGTTTGCTGAGGACCCTCGCCTTGCTGAAGGACAGATGTTGCGGCGTGTTGAAAGCGCACACCGAAAAAATCTGCAATCGCGCTCCAAAACTCTTCTGAACTTCGAATCGACCAGTCATAAAGCGCGCCGGCATCCATCAAAAAAATATTTCGTTCCGAGGAAAGCCAATGCTGAAACCGCGTGAGATTGCTTTTGGCGATCTGCTCGGTCGAGGGCGCCCAAAGCGGTTCTGCCGGCGAAAAAGCGGTGTCCATCCTCGTTAGCGAATCAATGACGAAATACCCTCCCAGGTTAAATCGGCTTGGCCTTTTACGCAATCCCACCCCCTTGACAAATCCGGATCTCACGCTTTTCCTAAACGCTCATCCTCCGATCCAAATTTGTAAGGTTTCGGGTCAATGACCAATGATCATCGTCGAGAATTTAACAAAGAGTTTCGGTCCTAAGCTGGTGGTCGATAACGTTTCGCTTTGCGTCCAGAAGGGAGAAGTCCTTGGATTTCTTGGTCCGAATGGTGCCGGCAAATCGACGAGCATGCGCATGATTACGGGTTATTTGCCGCCTTCGGACGGGAAGGTCACGGTGTGCGGTTTTGACGTCCTGGATCAACCGCTACGGAGCAAAAGCAGGATCGGCTATCTACCTGAAAATGCGCCGATCTACGGCGATATGTCGGTGTTGGGCTTTCTTTCGTTTTGCGCGGAATTGCGAAACCTGTTTGGAACCGCAAAGAAAGAGGCCATCGAAAACGTGGTTCAGCTTTGTTTTTTGCAACCCGTGCTGCATCAGAGCGTGGATACGCTCTCCAAAGGTTATCGTCACCGAACCTGCCTGGCACAAGCACTGATCCATGATCCGGAGGTGTTGATTCTTGATGAACCAACGGACGGATTGGACCCCAATCAGAAGCACGAAGTTCGCTCATTGATCCGCAAGATGGGACAAAACAAAGCGATCATTTTTTCGACGCACATCCTTGAGGAAGTGGAAGCGGCATGCACGAACGCAATCATTATCGATCAGGGAAAAATCGTAGCGAGCGGTACGCCGGCTGAATTAAAAGCGCGCGCTCCGTTGGCTGGAACCATTGTCGTTGGTTTGCGCGGAATAACGTGGCAAACGCTCCAACCTGAACTGGCAAAATTGCGGTTTCTGGCGAATTCCGAGTTGCTCGCTGAATCGGATTCGCGAGTGAGCGCGCGACTTCAACCAACCGGAGCATTGCTACCCGAATTTCTGGAAGCTGCCCATCAACGCCGGTGGCAAGTGGAGCATGTGACTGTCGACGAAGGGCGATTGGATGACGTTTTCCGAGCAATCACGATGCCTGACACAAAGAGGGAATCATCTGTATGAGAGCAATCTGGACGATCGCCCGCCGCGAACTCGGCGCCTACTTTTCCTCGCCGGTGGCTTATGTGTTTATTGTCATTTTCCTCCTTCTCACCGGCTTTTTTACGTTCATGGTTGGAGGTTTTTTTGACCGAGGCTTAGCCGACCTCCTCCCATTCTTCGTCTGGCATCCATGGCTTTACCTGTTCCTGGTCCCTGCTGTGGGCATGCGGCTTTGGTCGGAAGAGCTGCGGCTGGGAACAATCGAACTACTACTAACGATGCCGGTTACTCCGTGGCAGGCTATTCTTGGGAAATTTCTCGCCAGTTGGCTGTTCCTGCTGATTGCGTTGGCGCTGACGTTCCCGATGGTGATCACGGTGGCATACCTTGGCCATCCGGATTTCGGCCGAATCCTGTCTGGTTACGGTGGGAGTATTCTGACCTCCGGCGCGTTCCTGGCCATCACATGCATGACTTCGGCTCTCACGCGAAATCAAGTGGTGAGTTTTATTCTTTCGGTTGTTATCTGTCTGTTTTTGATTCTCTGCAGTTGGCCGCCGGTGACTAACATTGTCGTAAATTGGGCGCCTGCCTGGTTAATTGATGGGTTCGCCGCAATTGGTGTCATGACACACTATGAGGGTTTCCAGCGCGGTGTTATCGATAGTCGCGATCTTCTCTTTTTCCTATCCGTGATCGGATTTTTCCTGTTCACGACCAGCGTGGTTCTCCGCGCTCGCCGCGCATGATTGCATGAAAAACAAATTCGAGAGTTTACTCTATTCCGTTGTAGGCGTTGTTGCCGTCCTTGTCATCCTGATCGCGATCAATATTCTGGGAGGATTCTTCAAGGTTCGGTCCGATCTGACGCAGAACAAGTTGTACACTCTCTCGGACGGAACCAAGAAAATACTCGACAAGCTCGATACGCCCGTAGAGATCCGCTTCTATTTCAGCCGGGATAACGCCTCGGTGCCGGTGCCGCTCCGTACTTATGCACAGCAGGTCGAGGATCTGCTTGCCGAATACCAGCTATATAGCCGCGGGAAAATCAAAGTCGTAAAATTGGACCCGAAGCCTGACTCGGATGCAGAAGATTCCGCGAATCTCGACGGGATCGAAGGTCAGAACCTTAACTTAACTGATAAGATTTATCTTGGCGCCGCGGTCAGCTGTCTTGACGCAAAGACAGTGCTTCCCTACCTGAGCCCGGATCGCGAAAATCTGCTGGAGTACGATTTATCGCGGGCGATCTCGAGCGTTGCCAACCCGAAAAAATCCGTAATTGGCGTGATGAGTGCCCTGCCTGTCATGGGGCGAGAAGCGCAACCCATGATGATGCGGCAGCCGCAACAAGCCATGCAGCCATGGATTTTCCTGACCGAACTCAGGGAAAACTACACCGTGCGCGAAATCCCCCTGACGGCTGCGAAAATCGACGACGATATCTCCGTTCTGGTGCTTGTGCATCCCAATGGGATCAGCGATCAGGCGCAGTTTGCCATTGACCAGTTTTTGCTTCGCGGCGGAAAGATGGTGGCGCTGCTCGACCCGTATTCTTTCGTCGAAGCGCGAATGGCCGGACCTTATGGCGGATCGGGACAGTACAGTTCAACGCTTTCCAAATTGCTTCCTGCCTGGGGGATTCAATTTTCAGAAACCAAGGCGATTGCTGATCCTCTCTTCGCTACCCAGATCCAACGTGAAGGTAGCGTACAATCCGATCCTACCATCCTCTCAGTCACCAGCGAGGGGATCAACAAGGAAGATGCACTTGGCGCTGCGATCGACGATCTTCTGCTCCCCTTCGCCGGGGCGTTCACGGGAAAGCCGGCGGAGGGTCTTAAAGAAGACGTCCTCGTAAAATCGACACTTCAGGCGGGCCTTGTTGATACCACCTTGCTGGAAGCCGGCGCCGACCAGATCAGGAAGTCGCTAAAAAGTGACAAGACCTCCTATCCGATCGCCATTCGTTTAAGTGGTAGGTTCAAAACGGCATTCCCCGAGGGCGCGCCGAAATCGAAGGATGAAACGGTTCCCTCTGCGACTCCCAGCCCTGCCGGCAGCCCGACTCCTTCACCCACACCAAAGGAAAAGCCGCTGAAGGAGGCTAAGGGTGAAGGAGTTGTGCTTCTCATTGGCGATTCCGATTTTGCCTACGATCAGATAGCAGGACGAACTCAACAAGTGATGACTCAGACGGTTTTTGTCCCGTCAAACGGCAACCTGAATTTTATCCAGAGCAGCATCGAACAAGTCGCGGGCGACTCCAATCTGATTGGGATCCGCAGCCGTTCGTCCGGTAATCGCCCTTTCGTGTTAGTCAACAAAATGGAAGCGGCAGCAGAGCAAAAATACCAAAGCAAGATCGACGAGCTACAAGACAATCTGGCGCAAACGCGCCAGAAACTGGCTTCCTTGCAGACCGGCAAACAAGCCGACCAGAAGACGCTGCTTTCGCCCGAGCAACAAGCCGAAATTAAGAAATTCCAGGAAAACGAAGCACAAATCAGTCAGGAATTGAAACAGGTCCGCAAGAACCTTCGCGCCGAAATCGATTCCCTTCAGGACACCTTGAAGTGGATCAATATCGCCGCTATGCCACTGATCGTAACGCTTGTCGGATTGCTTCTAGCACACCTCAAACGAAGCAGGCGCGCCGCTCGATGAAGAAAAATCAGGTCCTCCTTTGCATTGCGGTGGCCGCCGTCCTCGGTATCGCCGGCATCTATTTCCAGATATCCCGGTCGGCAGCATGGAACGACGTCAAAACCGACCAAAGGCTTTTCCAGGGCTTGCCTATCAACGACATCGCGAAAATTCAAATTCGCTCCAGTGCTGCGACCGTTACTCTGGAAAAGAAACAAAATAAGTGGGCCGTCGCCGAACGAAACGATTATCCCGCCGATTTCGACAAGATCCGCGATTTGGCGCGAACTCTCTGGCAGCTCAAGGCCGTGCAGAGTATGCAGGTCGGAGCCTCGCAGTTTGAACGGCTGAAGATCGCCGCGCCCGGGCGGGGTAACGATTCCGGGGTAGAAATCGATCTTAAAGGTGAAAACGATAGCAGTATCGCCTCGCTGATACTCGGCAAGACGATAGAGCAAGGGGAGGGAGCAACGCGAGGTGTTACCGGTCGCTTTGTTTACAATCCCGCAACGAAGGATCGCGTTT
>Ga0306924_10002016_pt1 | contig 18984 bp, 23 predicted proteins | sample sta12Can44000111_FD_203756 | JGI IMG/M metagenome (GOLD analysis project Ga0306924, IMG submission 203756) | Lab enrichment of tropical soil microbial communities from Luquillo Experimental Forest, Puerto Rico - statanox.12C.anox.44.000.111 (v2)... | ecosystem: Environmental > Terrestrial >...
CCACGCCGCTGGGGACCCCCCTCGAGGTCCAGCTGGAAGACCTGGATCGATTCGCGAAGGAGGTCATGCCCGCCTTCCGCCCGGCCAAGATCGCCGCAGCGGCGGAGTAGTACAGCGGCTGCCAAGCCGGGATGTCTGCGTCGACGGAGAGTATGGAGGGTAACCGGACGCCGGCGCCCCATCTACGAGGGTGGCGCAGCCGCGACAGCCGGTATTGGCGCGTCCCCGGGCTGCGGCCTTCAGGCAGAAACAGGCCGGTGCGCCCGGAGGAAGGAACGTATCTGGCGTACCGCCAGCGGAATTCGCTCCTTCGGTTCCTTCCACGGGAACATGCTCACTTCGGCATTGGGTGCGAGCATCGCAGCTTCCATGGCGACGGCATATGGATGCGCTGGGATATCATCGGGCAGGATCAGTACAGGCGTCCGGCAATTGCGCACGAAATCCCGCGTCACGGTAAAAACAAAATCGGGGTTGGTGCGATACATCCTGGTTAGAAACTTGTCGACCATTTCCATCGTGATGTCGGGCCGCTTGGCGACCAGCGCTGGACCCCAGGTCTTCATATTGCCTTCGTAGAAAAGGTCGCGCATCTCCGGACGTGACCCGCTGGGCTGGGCCAACACAGCCGCGACAATCCGATCGGGTGCCCGCTTTAACAGATTCCAGATGAACGGTCCTCCGATGCAGAAGCCCATCACCATGAACTTGTCGATGCGCAGGTGATCCATCAATCCGAGCTGATCGTCCGCAAAACGTCCCATGGGCGATCGCTTTCGAGCGGACCCGTGGACTGGCCGCCATTGGCATTGCGCAAATCGGCCGTGATGCAGTGGTACTCTCCCTTGAACTCTTCGATCGGGTTAAAGGGCGAGTTGCCGGTGAAATTGGCGATCGTCGAATTCAATCCGCCGCCAGGGATGAGCAACAACGGGAAGCCGGAACCGGCCTCCTCAAAGCGGATGCGAACGGCGCCTCTTTCGTAGAAGGACATAGCAGCTCCTCCTGGGCCGGTTTGCTGAGCAAACACGCGCGGTGCTGCGGCAATCGCCGTCGCCACGACCCCCGTTGTCAGTATGCTGCGTCGGTCCATAATCGGCCTCCCTCCTGGATCGTTGTCATAGGTCGCGGCGTGCAATTCGAATTGTAGTCGATTATGACCAGAGGCGCAGCCTTTGTAGCATAGGTTTCGTTCCCCCCGAAGGGTTGAATGTTTGCTTGCGGCACCAAAGAGCTGGAGTGCCGCGGACGCAGTGAAGCGCGCGAGCCACGCCTATAGAAGCAAGCGCGCCACTCTCGCAACAGAACTCAGACCGCCGTGGGTTGCTCACCCCTCCTGCCCATCACCGCGCGCCCATAGGTCTTGCGCTTGTGCTTCGCCGCTGCCGCCTTTCCCGTGTTGCCCGCTTCGGCGGCGGCGATCTGCTCGAGCTCCCTCCTGCCGGGATACCTGGCGCGGCCGACAAGAAGCTGCGGCGCAACGGCTGGCGCGGTGTGAATGCGCTCGCGGGCAATCTCGATGTAGGCCGGGTTGATGTCGATCCCGACGTAACGGCGGCCCATGCTTCTCGCTACCGCGCAGGTGGTCCCCGTCCCGGCAAATGGATCGAGCACCATCTCGCCCGGAAAATGCGCGGCGGCACCATAGGTGTAGAGGCGTATCAGGCGCGCCGGCAGCTTCTGCGGAAACGGCGCGGGATGATGTTTCACGCGCTGCACGTCCTCGGGATACATGAACCAGACCTGCTGGGTGAGATCGAGCCACTCCGAGCGGGTGAGCTGGTTTGCAGCCTTGATGGCCGCATCGAAGCGGGGCGGCCTGCCCGGCTTCACGTAGACATTGATGAACTCGATAGTGTTGTTCTCGATGATGTTGCCGGGGGAGGGATAGCTGCCGAACATCATCTTCGAGGTCTGCTTCTGCCAGACAAACAGGGCGTAGCGCGCAAGATCGGTCCCGGACAGGATCCGGTGCTCGAGGTCGAAGGCGATGTTCTTCAGGTGGCGCGTGTGCTGCTCTATTATCGCTTTCGGGATCGGCATTACCGGTGCGTTGATGCAAAGCTTGCCGTTCGGACGCAGGACGCGCGCGCACTCCCTCCACACCGGCTGTATATCGGCTAGGTAAGCCTCATACGAAGGCGAGGGATTCTTGCCGTCAGCATACTGGACGGCGGTCCAGTAGGGCGGCGAGGTCACGATCAGATCGATGCAATGGTCGGGAAAGGCCGCCATCACCTGCGCGGCGTGACCGGTGAACAGGCGGTTGCCGATATCTGCGGCGCTCAGCGGTTGCTTGCGCGTGCTCGTGCTTGCGCGCGGCATGGTTCGAATCGCGGCCTGACCGGCAACATTACAGGAGCGCCGCCGGGCAACCAACGGTTTGCGTGCCAAGAGAGCCGCATCGGCATGCGGTTAGCGAGCGCACGATGCCGGCATGCGGGCAGGCGGCTCGCGAGTCAATTGCGCGCGCTCCGTCCGGGCCACACCTGATTGCCCGCCGAAGCTTGTCAATTTCTCGGCTTTGTCCGTATACCGGCCATCATCCGGTGCTTCCCTCACAGCATCGGTGGTGCGCACCCGGAGCCATAATGACTATTCGCCTGCATCGTGGCGACCTGCCGGATCTCTCGCATTACCAGGTGGGATCGGTGGCAATTGACACCGAGACGATGGGGCTGCATCCGTATCGCGACCGGCTGTGCGTGGTGCAGATATCGCCTGGCGACGGATCCGCCGACGTGGTGCAGATCCCGGCAGGCGCCCATAGCGCGCCGAACCTGGCCAGGATTCTCGCCGACCCTGCCATTCTCAAGATCTTCCATTTTGCCCGCTTCGATCTCGGTGCGCTGCAGATGGGCCTCGGCGTGATGGCGAGCCCGGTTTACTGCACCAAGATCGCCTCGCGCCTCGCGCGCACCTACACGGACAAGCACGGCCTCAAGGATCTTGTCCGGGAGGTGCTCGGCGTCGACCTCTCCAAGCAGCAGCAGTTATCCGACTGGGGCGCGCCCGCGCTCAGCGACGCGCAGGTCGCCTATGCCGCAACCGATGTGCTGCACCTGCATGCGCTGAAGGAGAAGCTCGATGCCATGCTGGCGCGGGAAGGTCGCGCGGAGCTGGCCGGGGCCTGCTTTCGCTTTCTGTCCGACCGGGCGCGGCTCGATCTCGCCGGCTGGGCCGGCGAGGATATCTTTGCCCATTCTTAAGTCGTTAGGAAAGCTACGCTTTTTTTATCCGTGTCGCGCCCGTGTGCCGCGGCCGGGCCACATTTCGGGACGACTATGGCCGGCCAACCGGCTAAGATGGTGCGGGGACTGCCTGATTCTCCTTTTCGGGCGGAGGAAGTCGGGGATGCAATCTTGACCGCTTTTTCCGACGTCGAGGCGCAGGGCGCGCGCGTCTTCACGCGCGCTCGCGGCAGTAGCGAGCGGGCCTTCCGGAGAGCCGCGCGTCACAGCCGTCGCGTGCGGATGCTTCGCATTGGGGTACCGGCCGCGGCCATCCTCGCCATCATCGTTGGGACCGCGCTCTCCCAAGTTTTCACCTCATTGCGCGCGCTTTCGCAGCTGCCGGTCGACCTCGGCTCGGTGGTGGTGTCCGGCTCGAAGATCATGATGCAGCAGCCACGCATTGCGGGATTCACGCGCGAGAACCGGCGCTACGACCTCACCGCGGAGGCCGCCGGCCAGGATCTGACCAAGCCCGACCTGGTCGAGCTGCGCGGCATCCATGCGACCCTCGAGCAGGAGGACGGCCCGATCGAGGCGACGGCGCGTGACGGCCTCTACAACAGCAAGTCCGAACTTCTCACGCTGAGCAACGACATAAAGGTCAATTCCGCGAGCAGGCCGTGCTCAGCGAGGCGGTGGTCGACACGCGCGCCGGCAAGATCACTTCCGAGAAGCCGGTTTTCATCCAAACGCCGACCGCCAACGTCAACGCCAACCGCATGGAGGTCAGCGACGGCGGGGAGGTCATGCGGTTCGAGCAGGGGGTGGTGGTACTGCTGCTGGCCAAGACTCCCGTGCAGCACGAGGCGAAAAGCCGATGAGCGGCCGATGCAATCGAGGCCCGAGGCTTGCCGCCGCGGCCGCCCTCGCGCTTGCGACCGTGCTGATCGGGACGCTCGTTCTGGCGCTCGGCAGCGGCCCTGCCGCCGCGCAGAAGGCCCAAGGGCCGCCCAACGCGCTGCAGGGATTTTCCCAGAACCGCGATCAGCCCGTGAAGATCCAGGCCGCCTCGCTCGAGGTTCGCGATAAGGACAAGGTCGCAACCTTCAGCGGGGACGTGCAGGTCTTCCAGGGCGATGTCGAGCTGCGCTGCAAGGTGCTGAGCGTGTTCTACGATGACGAGGCGGGCGCCAAGGGTGTCAAGCCGGCCGAGCATGGGCCGGCGGCCGAGCGGCAAATTCGCAAGATCGAGGCCAAGGGCGGCGTGGTCGTGCTGCAGAAAGATCAGAATGCAACCGGGGATTCTGCCACCTTCAGCATGCGCGAGAATACCGTGACGCTGGTGGGCAACGTGGTGGTCACGCACGGCCAGGACGTCTTGCGCGGGCACCGGCTCGTGGTCGACCTGACCAGCGGTATCACGAAAATGGACCAGGGGCGCGTCGAAGGGTTGTTTCAATCGAGCGCGCGCAAAGAGCCGGAGAAGAAATGACTCCGCCGGCGGATTGAACCTGCGGCTGCGAGGCGCCCGCGTGCTCAACATCCTTGCGTTGCTGCGACATCGCAGCCCGCCGCGCCGCAAACTGCCCGGCGGCAACGGCGCCTGGCAGGATACGGCGACGCCCGCCAGCGAGGCTACCTACGCGCGCGGCCACGGCACGCGGCCTTCATCGGGCGCGACGCGAGGACGGCGGGAGCAGTCTGCCGCGACGCGCGATCCCCATCCCGGCTACCTCGCGGCGCACGGCCTGCAGAAGAGCTACGGGGGCCGCAAGGTGGTGAATGGCGTAAGCCTCTATGTGCGCCGCGGCGAGGCGGTCGGCCTGCTCGGCCCCAATGGCGCCGGCAAGACAACGGCCTTCTACACCATCACCGGCCTGATCAAGGCCGATCGCGGCAAGATCGAGCTCGATGGTCACGACGTGACGCATCTGCCGATGTATCAGCGGGCGCGGCTCGGGATCGGCTATCTGCCGCAGGAGGCATCAATCTTCCGGGGTCTCAATGTCGAGGACAATATCCGCGCGGTGCTCGAAGTCGTGGAGCCCAATCGCCGCCGTCGCGAAGCCGACCTCAAGGCCCTGCTTGACGAGTTCGAGATCGCGCGCCACCGCAAGACCCCTTCCATCGCACTCTCCGGCGGCGAGCGCCGAAGGGTAGAGATCGCCCGCGCGCTCGCCAGCCGGCCGAACTACATGCTGCTCGACGAGCCGTTTGCAGGAATCGATCCCAAGGCCGTGATCGAGATACAGCGGCTGGTGCGGCGGCTGACCAACCGCGGAATCGGCGTCCTGATCACCGATCACAACGTGCGTGAGACGCTTGCGCTCACCGACCGGTCCTACATCATCTATTCCGGCCAGGTCCTGATGGAGGGCAGCAAGGACGATATCGTTAACGACCCCGAGGTACGCCGGCTCTATCTAGGTGAGGACTTCCAGGCCTAGCGGGGCCTTCTTTACCGCCAGTACCATCACGCTTGGGTCATGCAGCAGCGACGATGCGCGCTTTTGCGCGCCGAGCGTCTCGAAGGATGAGGCCGAATGCGGGCCGCTCACCCTTCGAGACGCTGGCAGCGAAGCCGTTGCCGTCTCCTCAGGGTGAGGGCGAAGAGAGCTCGACCTGCGGCTCACATTGCCTGGATAGGCCAGGCTTTCCCCAGCTGGTTGCGCACTGTTAACGACTGCGGCATGGAGGCCGTATACAGCGCGTCCGGAACCCGCTAAGCAAGAATTGGACCAATTGACACAAAGCGGCTTGCCGGGGGCTATCGGCAGGACGCGTTTGCGAAACGAGCACGCGTGCCATGGCTTTGACCCAGCGGCTGGAAATGCGTCAGAGCCACGCGCTCGTCATGACGCCGCAGCTCATGCAGGCGATCAAGCTGCTGGAGCTGTCCAACCTGGAGCTGACGACCTACGTCGAGAACGAGCTCGAGCGCAATCCGCTCCTGGAACAGGCGGGCGAACCGGGCGGCGCCGCTGCCGAGCCGGCATCCGACACGCCCACCGAAGGCGCTCCATCCGGCTGGGACAACGGCAATCCGAGTGGGGAAGGAAAACTCGAGCGCCCCATTGCCGGCCTGGACGACATCCCGCCCGCAGATGCCAATGCGGCCGCATCGCGCTCGAACGGGAGAGACACACCGCGCTATTCCGAATGGGCAGGAGTTGGTCCGGGTGGCCGCGACGGCGAGGATTACAACCTCGAAGCCTTCGTCGCGGCCGAGACCAAGCTTTCTGACCATCTTTCGGAGCAGCTCTCACTGGCGGTCATCGACCCGGCGCGGCGAATGATCGGGCAGTATCTGATCGATCTCATGGACGACGCCGGCTACCTGAGCGGCGACCTCGCCACGGTGGCGGAGAAGCTTGGCGCGTCAGGGGCCGAAGTGGAGGCCGTGTTGTCAATCCTGCACGGTTTCGACCCGCCCGGGGTCGGCGCGCGCAATCTCGCGGAATGCCTTTCTCTCCAGCTCAAGGAACGCGACCGCTTCGACCCTGCCATGCGGACCCTGGTCGAGCATCTCGATCTGCTTGCCCGGCGCGAGTTCGCAAGCCTGCGCAAGCTGTGCGGGGTCAGCGAGGAGGACCTCGCGGACATGATCGCGGAGGTCCGCGCGCTCAATCCAAAGCCTGGGCTGGCGTTCGGGTCAGTGACGGTGCAGCCAATCGTTCCTGACGTATTTGTCCGCTCCGGGCCGGATGGCGGATACGTGATCGAGCTTAATTCGGACACGCTTCCGAAAGTCCTGGTGAACCAGGAGTATCATGCGGAAATCATCAGATCCGCGAAAAGCGACAAGGACAGGTCCTATGTTGCCGATTGCCTGCAGACGGCGACCTGGCTGGTGCGTGCGCTCGACCAGCGCGCCAAGACGATCCTGAAGGTGGCAACCGAGATCGTGCGCCAGCAGGACGGCTTCTTCGCACACGGTGTCCAACACCTGCGTCCGCTCAACCTGCGGACCGTTGCAGACGCCATCAGCATGCACGAATCGACGGTCTCGCGCGTCACCGCCAACAAATACATGGCCACGAGCCGCGGCATCTTCGAGCTGAAATACTTCTTCACTTCCGCAATTGCGGCCGCGGATGGGGGTGAGGCGCATTCGGCGGAGGCGGTGCGCCATCGCATCCGGCAATTGATCAACGAGGAGCCGGCAGAGCACGTCCTCTCCGATGACACCATCGTCGAACGGTTGCGTGCCATTGGTATCGACATTGCGCGCCGGACGGTCGCGAAATATCGTGAATCGATGCGGATTCCTTCGTCGGTGCAACGAAGGCGCGAGAAGCAGTCTACCTTGAGCGCTCCTTTCGGAGATCAGCATGGCGTTTCGCGTGTCGGGCAAGAACATCGATCTCGGTGAGGCGTTGCGTGAGCGCATCAGCTCGCGCGTTTCGGAAGCTACAGCCAAATATTTCGATGGCGGGTACTCGGGCCACGTCACGGTCGGCAAGGATGGGTTCGGTTTTCGCACGGAGTGCGTCATCCACCTTGATTCCGGGGTGGTGCTCGAAGTGGACGCCTTCGCGGCTGATGCCTATGCCAGCGCTGATCAGGCGGCGCTGCGCATCGAGAAGCGGCTGCGCCGGTACAAGCGGCGCCGCAAGGATTACCCGGCGCCCCGCTGAGCCGCGCCAGCCCGTATTCCGCGGTCGTTGCGTCGCTTGGCCACCACGACCGGCACCCATTGACTGGCTCGCGGCGGCTACCTATGGTCCGCCGCCTTTTGCGACGCGGATCTCGGGCAGACCGGAGACCAGCCGCCGCGCCCGCAGCGACGATCCATATGATCGGAACAATGAAATCGCTCGTCTAGAGCGATCCCTGCACCAAGCTCCCGGGCTTCTGGAAAAAAATCGATGCCGCTCATCGACCTGGTAGCGCCAAACGCCGTCATTCCTGCGCTGCGGGTCAACAACAAGAAACAGGTCCTCCACGAGCTTGCCGGCAAGGCGGCCGAGCTCTGCGGACTGAGCGAACGGAACATCCTGGAAATCCTGCAACAGCGCGAGAAGCTGGGCTCGACGGGGGTGGGCAACGGGATTGCCATTCCCCATGGAAAGCTCCCAAAGCTCACCCGGTTGTTTGGTCTTTTTGCACGCCTGGAACGCCCCGTTGACTTCGAGGCGCTCGATGGCCAGCCGGTCGACCTTGTGTTCCTGCTGTTGGCGCCGGAAGGCGCGGGTGCTGACCATCTCAAGGCGCTGGCGCGGGTCGCGCGCCTCCTGCGCGATGCTGACGTTGCGCGCAAATTGCGGGAGTCGCGAGACGCCGAGGCCATCTATGCCGTGCTCGCGATGCCGCCGGCGAGCGCGGCGTGATTCTCAGGTATCAGTTGTCAGCTATCAGGTATCACCTGATCCCTGATACCTGAGCCGCTGATGCCTGCTCAGTGTACGCTGAGCGTTTCCAGCTCCTGGCTCCAGGCGTTCGCAATGGCAGCCTCGCGGCTGTCGGTCAGCAGGATCGGCGTGCCGTCCGCCGCATGCAGCGCGTAGAGCAGCGTTCCCGGTGCCAGCTCGGGCGCCTGCGGAAACTGCCGCTGCACGTCCTCGGAGCGGATGGTCCGCACATAGGCGATCTTGCCGCCTCCGAGATGCGCCAGCGCTTCCAGGGACATAGGGGGGTGTCTGGAGGTGATGTTGTTGTTTGTCATGGCACTCGACTCCTTTCCGATAACGCGTCGAGCCCGGTTGGGGTTCAATCACTGTCGCTGATGCTGATGGTCTTCACGATCCGTTCCGGCTCCGGCCGGGCAAGATCGATAGACAACAGTCCGTTCTTCAAGTCCGCGTTGAGCACCTCCATGCCCTCGGCCAGCACGAAGCAGCGCTGAAACTGGCGCGCGGCAATACCGTGATGGAGAAAATGGCGCGGCTTGTCCTCTTGCTGGCGGCCGCGAATGACAAGCTGGTTTTCCTCGACCGTCACGTCGAGCTGATCGCGGGTAAAGCCCGCAACCGCCAGCGTGATGCGCAGACGCTCCGGGTTGCCGTTCTCGCGCGCGATCCGCTCGATGTTGTAGGGCGGGTAGCCGTCAGCGGCTTTCGACACGCGGTCGAGCGCACGCTCGATTTCGTCAAATCCAAGCAGGAACGGGCTCGACAGCGACGGCACGCGAGACATGTTTCAAAGCCCTCGCAAGCGACTTTGACGGAGGTCCTTGGCGGCACCTCCACGACCCTCCGCAACGCCCAGGCGCCAGGGACGGCCGTACCCAAATATGGGGGGGCGGGGTTAAGGCTTCAAGAACAAGGGCCTGCCGGTCATCGCCGCCGCGGCTACGTCGATACGACCGCCCTGCGGCGCCTCCATTCCGCCGCAGTCCGTGATATCGTGCGCCAGCGTCCGGGGCGGCGCCGTTCACTCTCGCACGAAGGCCCTCATGATCAACCGCTTGTTGCCGGCGTTGGCGGCATTCGCAGGCCTTGCGATGGTGTCCTCGATAGCCAGCGCCCATCCCCACGTCTGGGTCACGATGAAGAGCGAGCTCATCTATGCGGCGGATGGGTCGGTGACCGGCGTGCGCCATGCCTGGACGTTCGACGACATGTTCTCGGTATTCGCGACGCAAGGCATCGAGGGCAAGAAGAAGGGCGAGTTCACGCGCGAGGAGCTTGCTCCTCTTGCCGCCGTCAACGTCGACTCGCTCAAGGAATATGACTTCTTTACCTTCGCCAAGGCGAATGGCAAGCCCGTGGCATTCAGCGAGCCGCTCGCGGGATACTACCTCGAATATGACGCCAAGGAGACCGTCCTCACCCTGTACTTCACGCTGCCGCTGAAGACGCCGGTGAAGGCCACCGAGCTTTCGCTTGAGGTGTTCGACCGCGAGTTCTTCGTCGATTTCAGCTTTGCGGAGAAGAGCCCGGTGGCGCTCGTGGGCGCGCCTGCCCATTGCAAGCTCGCCGTCATAAACCCCGATCAGATGGATGCCAGCCTCGCGGCGCGGCTGAGCCAGCTCGGCCCCGACCAGCGCGATCCGACGCTCACCATCGGCTCCGAGTTTGCCAACAAGATTGTGGTGAAGTGCCCATGAGCGGCGCGGGGTCCGTCCCCGGGCGGAGACGGGCGATCGGGCGTGTTGCCATGGCAGTGGGCTTGGCGGTTGCGATTGCGCTCATCGCTGCGGGCATCGATGCTGCCGTGGCTGCGGGCAGCCCGTTCGGGACGCCGCGCGCGCCGCAACCGGCTGCGCCAATGGACGGCGTGCTCGGCTGGATCTTCGCCAAGCAGGCGGAGTTCTACCGGCAGTTCTCCGGCTTGATCCGGGCCGCCAAGGCGGACGGCACCGCGACCTGGAGCCTGCTTGGCGTGTCGTTTCTCTACGGGATGTTCCATGCGGCCGGTCCCGGGCACGGCAAGGCGGTGATCTCCTCCTACCTGGTCGCGAACGAGGAAACCTGGAAACGCGGGGTAACCCTCTCGTTCGCCTCCGCGCTGCTGCAAGCGCTGGTCGCAATAGCCCTGGTCGGCATTGCCACGGCGCTCCTGAATGCGACGGCATCGAGCATGCGTGGCGCGGTCAATGTCATCGAGATCCTCAGCTACGCGCTCATTGTACTCATCGGCCTGCGGCTGCTGTGGGTAAAGGGCCGCGCCTTGCTGGCCGCGACACGCACGATGCACCGTCCCGCGACCTTGAGCGCTGCGGCAACCCCAATCGAGCAGCGCCGCTGCGGCGAACACAAGCACGGCAGCCCACAACACCCCGTTCATGGCGATCACCACGACCATAACCATCAGCACCATGACCATGCATGTGGCCTCCATGAGCACGATCATCGCGGGTGTACGCACGAGCACGCCTCCGCCTGGGGACACGCGCATGCACCCGAGCCCGAAGAGCTTGCGGGACCCGGCGGGTGGCGGCGCGGCCTCTCCGCGGTGGTCGCCGTCGGGGCGCGGCCGTGCTCGGGCGCAATCATCGTATTGGTATTTGCGCTTGCCCAGGGCTTGTTCCTGACCGGCGCCGCGGCGACGTTCGTCATGGCGCTCGGCACCGCGGTGACGGTTGCGGTGATCGCAACCATTGCGGTCGGCGCCAAGGACTGGGCGAAACGCCTCGCGGACATCCGCTCCGGCTACGGCATGCTGGCGTTGCGGGCGATCGAGGCTGCCGCGGCGGTCGTGATTATCGCCTTCGGCGCGCTCCTGCTCACCGGCTATATCGTCACGGAGCGAATGGTCGGAATCTGAGGCGCAACCGGACGGCCGCTTCGCGCGTTGGCGCTCATCCTTGACCAAGGTCTGACAATGGCCGCCCAACAGCTCTCGACAAGGTGCTGCATCGTCGGCGGAGGCCCCTGCGGACTCATGCTGGGCTTCCTGCTTGCGCGCGCCGGTGTCGATGTGATCGTGCTGGAGAAGCATGCCGACTTCCTGCGCGATTTTCGCGGCGACACCATCCATCCCTCGACGCTCGAGATCATGGGCGAGCTCGGCCTCCTCGATGAGTTTCTCAAGCTGCCGCACCAGAAGGCGAATAACATCGGCGCGTTTTTCGGTAATCACGAATATGCCTTTGCGGATTTCACGCATCTGCCGACCCGCTGCAAGTTCGTGGCGCTGATGCCGCAATGGGACTTTCTCAATTTCCTCGCCGAGCGCGGCCGGAAATTTCCTTCCTTTCATCTGCACATGCGGGCCGAGGCGGTCGATCTCGTCAGGGAAAATGGGCGGGTCGTCGGGGCGCAGGTGAAGACGCCGGAGGGCACAATGGACGTGCGCGCCGATCTCACGGTTGGCTGCGATGGTCGCCATTCCACGGTTCGCGCGCGCGCCGGTCTCACCAGCACGGATCTCGGTGCTCCGATGGATGTGCTCTGGTTTCGTCTGCCCAAGCGGCCGCGCGATCCTGAGGAGACCATGGGCCGGTTCACGCCCGGCAGCATCGCCGTGCTGCTCAATCGCGGCGACTATTGGCAGTGTGCCTTCGTGATCCCGAAGGGCGGCAACGAGGCGACGCGCGCCCGCGGGCTGCCCGCCTTCCGTGCCCGCGTCGCAGAGCGCGTGCCCATGTTCGCCGACCGCGTCGACGAGCTCAAGGATTGGGATCAGATCAAGCTGCTCACCGTTGCCGTCGACCGGCTCGATCGCTGGCACCTGCCGGGACTGCTGTGCATCGGCGATGCGGCGCATGCCATGTCACCGGTCGGCGGTGTCGGCGTCAATCTGGCGGTGCAGGACGCCGTTGCCGCAGCCAACACGTTATGGCGGCCGCTCAACGAGCAAACGGTGCGCCAGGAGGACCTCGATGCCGTTCAGAAGAGACGTAGCTTTCCCACCCGCGCCACCCAGCGCATGCAGCTGATTATCCAGGAGCGGGTGATCGGCCGCGTGCTGGGCGAGCATCAGAGCGTCTCGGCGCCGCTGCTGTTGCGTCTCTTCTCGCGTTTTGCGCCGCTGCGCCGCATCCCGGCCTACCTCGTCGGCATCGGCGTGCGGCCGGAGCATGTGCGCACGCCGGATGCCTCTTTGGGCTAAACGAAGTCGTCCTGAGCGATGATGTCGATCAGGCGACCGCGAAATCCGATCTGACGCAAATAGGCTTCGATCTCGGGCTTGATGTGCCAGGCCAGGTTGAGCATCGGCGTGCCATCGTCACTCGCGGGGAGCTCCTGGTCGGACAGGATCGGGATACGGGTTCCGGGGACGTAATGGCCGATCTTTGGCGACCCCGGTTTTTCATGCACGGCACGTATGATCTCCTCGTCGAGATCAAGCAGCTTGATCGGAATTGCCGCGCGTGCCGGGAACGCCTTGGCGCGCAGCTTTCCGTGGCGGCGAAACTCCGCGCACAGTGCGGCGCGCTTGCGTTCGCGCCAAACCTCGATTTGCGAGGACAGCCGCATGAGCTCGCGTCCGTAGGAGCTTTCCTGCTCTTCGATCTCCGCTTGCCGGTCGTGAGCCTGGCGAGAGCGCCCTGTGTTGCTGCGCATGAAGATGCGGATGTTGCCGCCATATCGCTGCGGGAACTCCACCTTCGAGACATGCATTCCAAGAGAGTCGGCAATATGGATGAAGGACGTCAACGTGTATGTACGGGGATGCTCGTGATAGAACGTATCGAATTGGTGCTTCTCGATGATGGCGCCGAGATAATGATTCTCAATCACCAGAACGGTGGCAGCCGACTTCAGGGCCGCAAGGGCGCGGATTACCGCAGGAAGCTTCTCGATGTGCGCGAACACATTGGTGAAGGTTATGATGTCGGGCGCCCCGTGCGTGCGCACGAGCTGCGATGCGAGCGCCTCGCTCAGATAATCCTTGATGATGACGTGCCCGAGCGCTGACGCGTCATCCGCGGCGTCGGTGGGCTCTATTCCAAACGTGCACGCGCCGCGTTCCCTGAAGAACGTCAACAGGCTGCCGTCGTTGCAGCCGATGTCCAGGACCTTCCGGGATGCCAGCGGGCCAACCTCGCGCACACATGCTTCGACGAGCTGTCGCATCCCTGAAAGCACGTCGGCGGTCTGCCGCGAACGATAGTGGTAGCCCGGCGGAAACAGCCGATCCTTCGGAATCTGGAATCTCTGGTGCGCGGTCCTACAGGTTTCGCAGAACATGATCTCGATGGGATAGCTTGCGCACTGCCGGATCTCGCCGATCGGCACCAGATCGTCGCATATGGGGTGCAGGCCGAGGTTCAGGGCAGGGCGCAAGCTGCCTATTTCCGCAGACTTCGCAGCTCTCGATCCGGTTCGGCGCGCTCATCATTCCAGCTGTCATTCCATTCTGCTTCGGGCCCGATTGGGGTCGATGTTCCGGTTGCAGCGTAGACGAAACTGCGCCCGCGTTGCGCGGGCTCGATGACTTGGCGGCCATCCAGAACCAGCGGGTGCTGCATTCTTGCGGTCAGGCTTGGCCAATCCACTGCCTTATACTGTGGCCATGCCGTTGCAATGATCGCAGCGTGAGCACCGGTGAGCGCGGCTTCGAGGCTGGGCGCGCAGACCGGCAATGCAAGACCGGCGCGGCGGAGGACGGCATCCGTCACCATCGGGTCGTGGGCGATGACGTCGGCGCCGCGTCGCATCAGCTCCTGTGCCATGCGCAACGCGGGCGACTCGCGAATATCGTCGGTATCCGGCTTGAATGCGAGCCCGAGGAGCGCAATGCGCAGCCCGGCCACGGGCCGGCGCAAGCACCGTTCCAGGAGATCGATCACTTCCGCCGCGCGGTTCTCGTTGATGGCACGGACAGCGGCAAGCAGATGCGGCTCCAGGCCCAGACTGCGCTCAAGCACTTCCAGCGCCCGCACATCCTTGGGAAAGCAGGAGCCGCCGTAGCCGACCCCGCCTCGCAAATAGGCCATCAGTGGCGGCGCCATGCGCTGCGTTTCGCCCACCCAAAAGCGGCGGTCGAGATGCAGGCCGCGCATCACCGTCTCCTCGTCCAGTCCATCGATCCGCTCGCAGATGCGAGTGACCTCGTTACTGAACGAGATGAGGCATGCAAGCAGCGCGTTCGAGGCATATTTTATCATCTCGGCGTTGCGCAGCGTGGTGCGCAGGACCGGGCAGCTGAAGCCGTCAAACAGACGCACCATCACCTCGGCGGCGCGAACGTCGGAAGCACCGATGACAATGCGGTCAGGGTCGAGAAAATCGGCCACGGCGCTTCCCTCGCGCAGAAACTCGGGCGCCACGGCCAACCCGAATTGCCCCAGGCGCAGCGACGAGGCGCGCTCCAGCTCCTCGCGCATGGCGCCGTCGGTGCTGCCGGGCACGACGGTGCTCTTGACCGCAACAACGACATAGCGGTCGGCGCGAGCAAGGCGAGCGCCCACGTCCGCCGCGACGTTGCGCACATCGCTCAAGTCAATGCCGCCAGCCGCGTTCGATGGGGTGCCGACTGCAATCAGGACAACATCGACCCCATCGAGTGCGGCGTCGAGGTCGTCGGTCGCTTCAAAACGCCGGTTGAGACGGACCTCCGCAAGGAGCTCGGAAAGGCCGGGCTCGTGGAAGAACACCTCGCCGCGGCGCAGGGCCGCAAGCCGCGCAGGATCTTTCTCGACGCAAACGCTGTAGCGGCCGAGCCGCGCCAGGCCCAACGCGGTAATGAGCCCGACATAGCCAGCTCCAATGACCACAACCTTCATGGGTGTCTCAGGAAATGCTCACCTGCCGCCACAGACGCACCACGATGCGCTGGAGCTCGTTTCCGGCAGGCATAAGCAATTTCTATTCCCAGGTTTTCCAGGGAGCCGCTCCGCTTCGCCACAAATCTTCCAGATGATTCTTATCCCGCAGCGTATCCATCGGCTGCCAGAAGCCCGTGTGAACAAAGGCAGCGAGCTGGCCGTCGCGGGCGAGCCCTTCCAGCGGCTCGCGCTCCCAGAGCGTTTCGTCGCCCCCGACGCGGTCCAAGGTCCGTTTGTGGAGCACGAAAAACCCGCCGTTGATATACCCGCCATCACCGGCTGGCTTCTCCGCGAAGCGCACGACGCGCTCTCCGTCAAGCACCGTCGCCCCGAAACGTCCCGGCGGCAGCACCACCGTCAGCGTTGCATCGAGGCCATGCCGCTTGTGGAACGCGACGAGGCCGCGAATGTCCACGTCCGAGACGCCGTCTCCGTACGTCATGCAGAACGACTCGCCATCGGGAAGCAGGTGTGCGATGCGCCGCAGGCGTCCACCGGTCTGCGTTTCGCTGCCGGTATCGACCAGCGTCACGCGCCAGGGCGGCAGCTGTTGCGACTTGACATACTCGACCTGATGGTTGGCCAGATCGATTGTCACGTCGGAGCGGTGCAGGACGTAATTTGCGAAATATTCCTTGATGAAATAACCCCGATATCCCAGGCAGACGATGAACTCGCTGAATCCGTGCGACCAGTACATCATCATGATGTGCCAGAGAATCGGATGACCACCGATCTCAATCATTGGTTTCGGCCGTGATTGGGTCTCCTCGGAGAGCCGCAAGCCACGCCCGCCTGCAAGCAGGACAACCTTCATTGCGGCTGCTTGAAGTCTTCGGGGTGAAGCTCGATCGGCACGCCGTGCGCGGTGCGCCCTGCCGCGCGATCCCAAGCATCGCGATAGCGCGCCAGCGTTGGCGCATCGGTGACGCCCTTGGCCGCGACCAGTCGCTCAAGCGCGTTGAGCCAGTGCCGGTAATATGTATCGCCGAGGTCGGGGTCGCCCGCGAGCTGCGCGCGCTTGATCTCCTCGGCCAGCGTCGCCGCCCATTCCGGCCAGGTGAAGAGGCCACGCTCGAACAGGGCAACTGCCATGGCGAATGCCTGCGCCTCCCAGGGCTCGCGAAACACGGGACCGTCCTGGTCGCGGGGAATGCCCGGCGCCGTGCCAAACGCGTGCTGCCTGAGCTCGTTCGGGCCGGGAGGGGGTGACAAAGTCAAAGCTTCACGCCGGATCGAGATAGGGCTCGAAGGCGTCGATGGAGACCTTCACCATCGGATCCGCATCCGCGCCCCACAGCTCCCGGCCATCGAACACCACGGTGTAGAGCCATTGTGGATCGTCGCCGCGGTCGGTTGCGACCGCATCCGGAAAGGCATGGCAGCCATGCTGGCGCTCGATCACGCCGACGCGCCCGCGTGCGTAGCGCGGCAACCTGGTGTGCGTGCGCGGATGAATGTTTCTGGTGCGCACGCGATCGCCCGGTTTGAAGCGAGCGGGTGCCTGCGCCTGACGAAAAAAGGATCCGCGTGTCATGCCTTGCTGCACAAGGTCGGGCGTGAGCTTGCGCATGAGCGGCTTGCCCTCACGCAGTGCGTGGCCGGCGGCTATCTCGTCGGCGTCGGCCAACCCGCGCTCGGTCACGTTGCTCTCCATGGCCAGCTCCCAACGCTGGTAGTAGGAGGAGGTCAAATAGACCTGCGGAGGAAGACGCTCCTGCGCCGCGCGCGACACATCGATGTGCCAGGCGCCCGCATAGCCGAGCGCTCGCTGCATGGCGAGAACGCGCCCCTCCCAGGCTTCGTGGAACGGCGGCTCGTTCGCCTCCGGCAGCACCTTGCCGAACCCGTCCATCCCGCCCATGTCGTGAATGCCATCCATCAGCGGACCTCTTCGGACTTCTTGGGCAGGCCGGTGCCGATCATGCAGTCGCGGGTAACGAGCGACGCAAGCCGCTCCTCGCTCCAGCCCTCGGTCCCGGCAGGCCGCGTGGGCAGCACCAGGAAACGGGTCTCCGCCGTCGAGTCCCAGACCCGAATCTGGGTCTCCTTCGGCAGTTTGACGCCGAAATCGGCGAGCACGCCGCGCGGGTCCTTCACCGCGCGCGAACGATAGGGCGCCGACTTGTACCAGACCGGCGGCAGACCGAGCACCTCCCACGGGTAGCAGGAGCACAGGGTGCAGACGACCATGTTGTGCTGCGCCGGCGTGTTTTCGAGCACCACCAGGTGATCTCCGACCCGGCTTTCATGCCCCATCGTGCGCACGGCCTTCGAGCCATCCTCGAGCAGCGCCTGCTTGAACGCCGGGTCGCTCCAGGCCCTCGCCACCACGCGCGCGCCGTTGTGGGGGCCGACCCTGGTCTCGTAGGCTTCGACGATCAGGTCGAGTGCCGCCGGATCGATGTATCCCTTTTCGGTCAGCACGCTCTCCAGCGCGCGGACGCGCAGCTGCATGTCGGAGAGCTCCGATCCATGCGCGTGATCATGCTCGTGCGTGGCCATGATGAAATGCCTTCATTGCGGACCCCATTTGGCGCATGATGCCATTATCCTTCGCAGCACGAGCGAAGTCGAGGGCGTGCCCCCGCATGCCATGGCCCGCGTGGCGAAGATGTCGAAGAAGGGACCCGCCGCTCTCCCCTCCTGTATCAGAGCCGGTGCCGACTGCATCGATCGCCTGGTCGCCGCGGTCGGCCGCGCGGTGATGTGGCTTTGCCTCTTCATGGTCCTGACGCAGTTCGCCGTCGTGCTGATGCGGTATGCGCTGGGGATCGGTCGGATCTGGCTCTCGGAATCGATCCTCTACGCGCATGCCGCATTATTCCTGCTGGCCGCGGCATGGACCCTGCAGCAGGACGGGCACGTGCGGGTGGATATCCTCTACTCGAGGGTATCGCGGCGCAGCAGAGCGATCATCGACCTCCTGGGCGCGCTGTTCCTGCTGCTGCCCTTCATGCTGGTGATCGTGTGTTTCGCGCTTCCTTACGTGGCGCGCTCCTGGTCGATTCTGGAGCGCTCCCGTGAGACCAGCGGGCTACCGTTCGTCTATCTGCTCAAGACGCTCATTCCGCTGTTCGCAGTGCTGATGGGGCTGCAAGGGATTTCGCAGGCACTGCGTGCCGGCCTGTTGCTCGCGAGCGAGCATGCCGGCGAGGCGGCTGCCGGGACCGGATGATGGGCGCAGCCGAGATCGTCGCCGTCCTGATGGTAGTTGCGGTCTGCACGGTGCTGTTTGCCGGCTATCCGGTGGCGTTGACGCTGGGCGGCGTCTCGCTTGCTTTCGCGGCCATCGGGGAGGGTGCAGGCATCCTCAATTTCTCGCTCCTGGGCGCGCTCCCACAGCGCATGTTCGGCGTAATGACCAACGAGGTTCTGCTCGCCATACCGCTGTTCATCTTCATGGGGGTCATGCTGGAACGCTCGCGCATCGCCGAGGAGTTGCTGGAGACCATGGGACGGCTGTTCGGTTCGCTTCCCGGCGGGCTGGGCATCTCGGTGCTGCTGGTTGGCGCCCTGCTGGCGGCCGCCAAAGGGGTGGTCGGCGCCACCACAGTCACCATCGGGCTGATCATGCTCCCGACCATGCTCCGTCACGGCTACGATCCGCGGCTTGCGACCGGGACCGTGGCGGCGACCTCCACACTGGCGCAG